>ERZ779737.1005-NODE-1005-length-23696-cov-3.466182_pt1 | contig 23696 bp, 16 predicted proteins | sample MGYA00511889_ERZ779737 | MGnify/ENA primary metagenome ERZ779737 (study PRJEB29588, sample SAMEA2163575) | human gut metagenome | biome: human gut; feature: human-associated habitat; material: faeces | place: Denmark | collected 2008/2010 ... | reverse complement strand
TTAGGACGCAAGATTTTCATTCTTGAAAGGGGGGTTCGATTCCCCCACGGGCTACATAATAAACAAAAATCAAGAACAATATTAAAGATTAGTCGAGATGGCAAATCACAAATCATCTATTAAAAGAATCAGACAGGAAGAAAAAAGAAGACTTCACAACAGATATTATGCTAAGACAATGCGTAACGCAGTGAAGAAACTTCGTGCAACTACAGACAAAGCTGAAGCTGTTGCATTGTATCCTAGTGTACAGAAAATGTTGGATAAGCTGGCTAAGCGCAACATTATCCACGCGAACAAGGCTGCTAACTTGAAGTCTAAACTGGCTGCTCACATCAGCAAATTGGCTTAAGTCTACGCTTGACGCAAGAAAGATATTAAGGCTGGATGATTACATCTGGCCTTTTGTCGTATAGACTCGGTTCATGTCTTTTTCACGATTTTTAGAGTGCTGAAAATCGCTTCGTTCCAGTTTTTTTAGTATCTTTGAAAGCTTAAAAAAACGAAGAAAAAACATGAGTGAAGAACTGACACAGAACAGCGGAAGCAACTACTCGGCCAGCAGTATCCAGGTGCTGGAAGGACTGGAGGCCGTTCGTAAACGCCCCGCCATGTATATCGGCGACATCAGCGAAAAAGGCTTGCATCACCTGGTCTACGAGGTAGTGGACAACTCCATTGACGAAGCCCTTGCCGGTTATTGTACACATATAGAAGTAACTATCAACGAAGACAACTCGATTACCGTACAAGACAACGGTCGCGGTATTCCGGTCGATTTCCACGAAAAAGAAAAAAAATCAGCCCTCGAAGTCGTAATGACCGTGCTTCATGCCGGAGGTAAGTTCGACAAAGGTTCCTATAAGGTTTCCGGAGGTCTGCACGGTGTGGGTGTATCTTGTGTGAACGCCTTGTCTACTCACATGACCACCAACGTATTCCGCAACGGAAAAATCTACCAGCAGGAATATGAATGCGGAAAACCGCTGTATGCCGTAAAAGAAGTGGGTACAACCGACATTACCGGTACACGCCAGACTTTCTGGCCGGATGGAAGTATCTTCACCGTAACCGAATATAAATACAGCATTCTTCAGGCCCGCATGCGCGAGCTGGCTTACCTGAACAAAGGAATCACTATCACCCTGACCGACAAGCGCGTGAAGGAGGAAGACGGTTCTTACAAGCAGGAAAAGTTCCACTCAGAAGAAGGCGTGAAAGAATTCGTACGTTTCCTGAATTCCAACAATACACCGCTCATTGATGACGTAATCTACTTGAATACCGAAAAACAGGGTATTCCCATTGAATGCGCCATTATGTACAACACCGGATTCCGTGAAAACCTTCACTCGTATGTGAACAACATCAACACCATCGAAGGTGGTACACACGAAGCCGGATTCCGTATGGCACTGACCCGTGTATTGAAGAAATATGCAGAAGAAAGCAAGGCGCTTGAAAAAGCCAAGGTAGAAATCTCAGGTGAAGACTTCCGCGAAGGACTGATTGCCGTGATTTCTGTAAAAGTATCGGAACCTCAGTTTGAGGGACAGACCAAGACCAAGTTGGGTAACAACGAAGTGAGCGGTGCTGTGAATCAGGCTGTGGGAGAAGCCCTGACTTATTACCTGGAAGAACATCCGAAAGAAGCCAAGATTATTGTCGACAAAGTGGTACTGGCTGCTACCGCACGTGTGGCTGCCCGCAAGGCCCGCGAATCGGTTCAGCGTAAAAGTCCGATGGGCGGCGGCGGACTGCCGGGAAAACTGGCCGACTGCTCCAGCCGTGTAGCCGAAGAATGCGAACTCTTCCTCGTCGAGGGTGATTCTGCAGGTGGTTCGGCCAAGCAAGGAAGAAGCCGCCAGTTCCAGGCCATCCTGCCATTGCGCGGTAAGATTCTGAACGTGGAAAAAGCCATGTGGCACAAAGCGTTCGAGAGCGATGAAGTGAACAACATCATTCAGGCACTGGGCGTACGTTTCGGTGTAGACGGTGAGGAAGACAGCAAGAAAGCCAACATTGACAAGCTGCGCTACCACAAGGTCATCATCATGACCGATGCCGACGTCGATGGTTCTCACATCGACACACTGATTATGACACTGTTCTACCGCTACATGCCTGAAGTAATTCAGGGTGGTCACCTGTATATCGCTACTCCTCCGTTGTACAAATGCAGCAAGGGTAAAATCAGCGAATACTGCTATACAGACGAAGCCCGTCAGGCTTTCATCCAGAAATATGGCGAAGGAAACGAACAAGGCATCCACACCCAGCGTTACAAAGGTTTGGGTGAAATGAATCCGGAACAGCTGTGGGAAACTACCATGAATCCGGAAACCCGTATCCTGAAACAGGTAAATATCGAAAACGCGGCCGAAGCCGACTATATATTCTCCATGCTAATGGGCGACGATGTAGGTCCACGCCGTGAATTTATCGAGAAAAATGCGACGTATGCAAATATCGACGCATAATCTCATTTTTTAATTCATTATTATTAAATCCATCCTCACATCTTACACGAGGGAACCTCCGGAGCCGAAAGGACATCCGGAGGTTTTTTATTTGCATGAATCCATGAGATTCATTATTTTTGGACAAAACTATGAGCCACAACTAATACATAAGATATGAAAATTACTTTTCGCATACAATACCGTACAGTCTGGGGAGAAAGCCTGTGCGTGCTTCTCAGCCAGAATCACATACAACATACCGTAGAAATGACTACCCGCAACGGAGAAGAATGGACCGGAAAGGCAGAATTCGACTTTCACCCTTCCGAACCTATCTGCTACCGTTATGCCGTAAGCCGTCAAGGCACCCTTGTACGCCAGGAATTTGGCGCCATCCCCCATTCTTTCTATCCGGGCAACCTGCAACAGCAGCACTACCTCGTAGAAGACTGTTGGAGAGATTTGCCACAAGATGCCTACCGCTATACATCGGCTTTCAACAATGCATACACGCCGGAACAGCCTTCCCGCTTGTCTGACAATACCGGCAGGTGCATCACCTTCCGCGCACTTTGCCCCGGCCTGAGTACCCACGGACAGCGTCTGGGCCTCATCGGGAGCTGTGCGGCACTGGGTAGTTGGGAGTACTGCCGCCCGCTGAGAATGAAGGAAGTACAGCCCAACGTATGGCACCTGACACTGGATGCCTCCTCGTTGGAATATCCTTTTGAATATAAGTTTGTGGCCATCCATGAAGAGACCGGAGCCGTAGAGAAATGGGAAACCCGCCCCAACCGGATATTCCCTCTGCAACCGTTGCAACGCGGAGAAACCTACCTGCCCATGGAAACGGAAGTGTTCTTTGACGATGCCCCGCAACGAATAGCCGGCTGCGCCATTCCCGTATTCTCCCTTCGCTCGGAAGGCAGTTGCGGCGTAGGCGACTTCGGCGACCTGAAGCTACTGACTGACTGGGCAGATGAGACCGGACAGAAAGCCATTCAGATTCTTCCCATCAACGATACGACTATGAGCGGTACGTGGACTGACTCTTATCCTTACAACAGCATCTCCATCTACGCTTTTCACCCGATGTACATCGACCTTCGCCAGCTCCCAGCCCTGAAGGACAAAAAAGCCGCAGAAGCGTTCGAAAAAGCACGCATTGAAGTGAATTCCCTTCCCATGATGGATTATGAGAAGGCTAACAAGCTGAAGATGGACTACCTGAGAAAAGCGTACCAGATGGAAGGAAAAAAAGTACTTGCCTCGGAAGATTTCCTGAACTTCTTCCGGCATAATGAGGAATGGCTTCAGCCTTATGCGGCTTTCTGCTACCTGCGCGACTCGTATGGCACACCGGACTTCAATCACTGGCCGAAATATTCTACTTACGATGCCGATGAAATAGCCAGACTGTGTACGCCCGGAAACAAAGCCTATACCAAAATCGCTTTCTACTATTACCTGCAATACCAGTTGCACGTGCAGCTGCTCGCCGTTAGTACGTATGCCAGAGCAAAAGGCATTCTGCTGAAAGGCGACATTCCCATCGGTATCAGCCGTTCCAGCGTAGAAGCCTGGGTAGAACCCCATTATTTCCACCTCAACGGTCAGGCAGGTGCTCCTCCCGATGCGTTCTCCGTCAACGGACAAAACTGGGGATTCCCAACCTATAACTGGGAAGTAATGGAAAAAGACAATTACCGCTGGTGGCGCCGCCGTTTCTCCAAGATGGCAGAATACTTTACGGCCTACCGCATCGACCATATCTTAGGATTTTTCCGCATCTGGGAAATTCCCGACCATTCGGTACACGGGCTGCTCGGACAGTTCTCACCTTCCCTTCCCCTGAGCATGGATGAAATCAGAAGTTTTGGTCTGAACCTGGACCGGGACTTCATGACACAGCCGTTTATCAACGACAAGGTGCTGGAAGAAGTCTTCGGCGCACAAAGTGAATACGTACGGCAACATTTTATCATGCCCAACGGAAAAGGAGGCTACGCATTACTGCCGGAGTTTGATACCCAGCGAAAGGTGGAAGCTTATTTCAATGGAAAAGAAGACGAGGATAGCCTGAAACTGAAAGAAGGGCTTTACTCCCTGATCAGCAACGTGCTGTTTGTCACAGACCACCACGACGCCGAGAAACTCCATCCCAGAATTGCCGTACAGAATGATTCCGTATTCCAACAGCTGAACTGGAAGCAACAGGGAGCCTTCAACCACCTGTACAATCATTACTACTACCAGCGCCACAACGAATTCTGGTATCAGGAAGCCATGAAAAAACTTCCGGTTCTCACCCAGTCCACTCCTATGTTAGTATGTGGAGAGGATTTAGGCATGGTTCCGGAATGTGTGCCCTGGGTAATGAGACAGTTGCAGATACTCTCACTTGAAATCCAACGCATGCCCAAACAAATGTACGAAGACTTCGGACACCCTGAAAACTATCCGTTCCTGTCGGTATGCACCATCGGTACGCACGACATGTCCACTTTCCGCGGATGGTGGGAAGAAGACCCAGCCCTCACGGAGCGCTTCTACCATCAGGAAATGCACCATCAGGGAGAGATTCCCGTACATGCTCCCGGATGGCTCTGTAAGGACATCGTCTTCCATCACCTGAAAAGCCCTTCCCTGCTCTGCATTTTGGCATGGCAGGACTGGATGAGCATCAACGAGCAGTTACGCAATCCGGATATAGAAGGAGAGCGCATTAACATACCGGCCCATCCACGGCATTACTGGCGATGGAGAATGCACCTCACACTGGAACAACTTCTGAAAGAAAAGGAACTGAACCAGACAATCCGTGAATTGATTGAAGACAGCAACCGTAGATAGAAATATACAATGAGGGCCTGAAATTCCAACAACTTCAGGCCCTCTTATTTTTTTCTTATCGGAAGTTTACTTCTTTCCCAGTAAAAATTCGTCAATGGTCTTTCTCAAAGCTTCTTCAGGCAAGGCTCCTTGCGCCACCTGAGGAGTTCCCTTTGCCGGAATGAACAGAAGGGTCGGGATGCTGCGTATACCAAAAGCTGCCGACAACTCAGGTTCCTTATCTGTATCAATCTTATAAACCACAATCTTTCCTTTATATTCCGCAGCCAGTTTCTCCAGTACCGGGGCGATAGCCTTACATGGACCACACCAAGTGGCATAGAAATCCACAATGGCCGGTTTATCACCTTCGTATTTCCATTCCTTCGGATTCTTCTCATAATTATATACCTTGGCCAGGAAATCGGCTTTAGTCAGATGAGTAACATTGGCTTGTACGGCTGCACTCTCCTGTACTTCCGCCTTGGTTTCTTTACCAGCATTATTTCCACAAGCCGGAGTCAGCATGGCAGCAGCCAGCGCCATCAACAGCAATCTTTTCATAATTCACAAAATAACGGGTTATCAATTCTTTTCTTTGTGCACAAAAATAGTTCATTTTGTAATAAGAACAAATTTTGAATCAAACAAGTTGAGAGAAAGATTCTATTCCAGCACATTTCCCTCAAGCTTGCCTCCTTCTCCCAATGTAACAGAATATCCTTGCTTGCACAATGTATATCCATCCGGAATCTTAAGAGAACCTGTCACGCTGCTCCAATCAACCGATGTATAAAGATAAATCTTACCATCCCGGCAATAATTATTCAAGGCATCCCTATCCAATGGACTGGTTTTCAATATCTTTAACAGATTATCGGCATCTTCCTGCGTATAGATACCTGCCCGACGGTGAGATACGGTCTGCTCGCCTTCCGTATTCCAATCTACAATACGGCAGCCCAATCCTCCGCCACCTCCATCCTGCACGGCAATCTGCATTTTCATGAACTGTCCGGCTTTCAGTTCGGTAATATCCTTCAGACCAGCCAGAGAAGCAAAATAAACTTTCTCAGTATTATTGCTACCAACAACAGCCGTTATCCTAAAATATCCCGGCTGCGTCGGATCCGGCTGTCCACCATCCGCGGCATCTGAGCCAAAGGAGAAAGGATGTACATACAATACATAATCACTTGCCGCATCTTCCACACTAATATCCCACTCCCAAGAAAGGCCTAACTGAGGAGCTTGATAACCGTCCTCATCCGATTGTAACCAGACATCTTTAACATCTGTCCATTCCTTTTTTGCATTGAAACGGGCCGTATGATACAAATTGGGGAAGTCAATCTTACACTGTTTGATAGGCGTTTGACTTCCAGCGGCATCAAAATGCGTTACACTTTCAATCTGAATTTTCGCAACAGGCCTATAAAACAACAGTTTTACATACGAACCATTTTCAGCGTATGTCAAAGGGCCTTCCTTCGCTACAATAAAACTCTCTAAATCAGTTTCCTTCTGTATCCCGAATGTAACCAAACCTTGCATCGATTTATCATTATCCATTGTAACACCACCAGAACTTTCTGGAACTGAAGGATATGTGCATGCATAAAAAGTATACTCCGCATTCGTACCTTTGCTCCACTTCAAAGGAGTATTAAGAGCACTAAGGCGTCCCTGCCAGGCATCCGCAGGCTTATATTCCGCTATCACATCATCTGCTCCAGAGGTACTGGAGCAGATACGAATATCACCAAACTGAGCATCCGTGGAACTATTAATCAAGACAAAATCTTTTTCATTGAAATCACTACTGCGACTCACCATATTGCTATTTTTCACCAACCCCTGAAAAAGCACCTCGTCTCCATCCGGCGCATACTGAGGTTCCTCCTGCCGGCTACACGAACTCAAAGTCCCCGCCAGCACGATACACGCCATACAATATTGCATAATCCGTTTCATTGTTCCCGAAATTTAATCTCAATAATAAATCTTTCCAATTTCTCCGATAAAATTATAATTACCGGTATTGTGGTTACTGTTTCCTGCCTTGTAATCCCGGTCAGACCGTCCGGCAAACAAACCGATAAAATAAAGGGTACCCGACTCGAATGACAAGTCTGTGTGAATTTCACTTCTGGCATCTACACCCGAAATGGTGGTATTAGTATTAGCCCCGTAAACCTGCCCAAAAGCTCCGCCAATGGCATAATAGGCATTCTCGTACGGAGAAAAGTCAATCTGATAATCATGACCATGCACTATTCCCATCGACTTGCAATCTGTTATTGAGGCTACGCTGTAGACATATCCCACCAATCCGCCCGTATAAGAACGTCCCTCTCCATTAATGGTGTCATCCAGCGGAAAGGCCAAACCACCAGTCACCTCACCGGATGCAATCGAACTGGAAAGAGAAACGGTGGCAGTCCCTGCTGCTCCCCCTTCGTCCGAACCTCTCAGCATACCAATCAATCCACCAGTGTACATCAGTACTCCCTGTGAATTTGCGGCAGTTACCGTAGCCGAAATCCTGCAATTATTTACATTTCCGGTGGAAAGTCCTGCCAGTCCGCCCACATAGCGGTCGCCTTCAATCTGTTGTTGGCCACTCTCTTCATGAAACCGGCAATCACATACCACATTCACTTGAACCGGGTCGTCATCATCCAGAAGAGATACATTGGTGATACTTCCGGAAGACTGTCCCACAAGTCCTCCCACATGCACACGTCCCGGAGCATCATCAGACTTTATCTCCACATTAATATTTCCACCCAGTTTCACTTCATAGATGGTACCCGAATTGCTTCCGACAAGCGCGCCGATATTACAAACACCCTCCATCAATGAAGATTGATGAATTATCGATATATTTTTCACACGCAGATTATTCATAAAAGCAGAAACAGAAGCTGTCGGAGTAAGGATTCCCATGTTATTAAAATCCGACTTTTCCACGATTCCTCCTGCTATTCCAAGGTTACTTACCCGCCCGTTAATCTCGGAGAACAGGGCTGAACCGGACACATTCTTGATATAATGATATTTCCCGTCGAACACAGTTCCGTTAGGAAGCACTTGCGGCGTAAAAGAATTCTTCTGAAAATCTACATTTCTCAACAAATAAGTACCGCTATTATCAGCTGCCAAAATAAGTGTTCCATTTTTAGTCACATACTCTTTCCCGTCGTGAATCGCCTGAAGCAATCCGTTTATATCTTCCGTATCAAGCAATACGTCATCCGTTTTATCATCCGGATCGGGCCACCAGTCTTCATCGTCCGCTTCATCCACATTTCCGGAACCAGACTTGATGTTGAGCGTATAAATAGTGTTCGCTTCTAAATTACGTAATCCCTCTACCTCCTTCAGCGTCAGATAGGACAGCCCGTAAGGATAAGTGATGTCCACATTGCTATAGTCACCCGGAGCCAGATAGAAAACCGCATTCCCATCACCATCACTTGTTCCTATCACACGAGGGGCTTGCCCGGCACGAAGCTCCTCGGAGGCTTCAATAAACTGAAATTTCAATGACTCATCAGTCGAACTTCGTTCGAGCGAGAAAGCATCTCTCAAACCATCTTTTTGCAGCCAGAACTCCGTTTCCCCTTCTTTCAGTCCCGAAATTCGTAACTGCGTGCAAAGATGTGTGAATTCCAGTTTTACAGCTCCCCCATAAGGAATATCCTTCGCCACAGCGTACACCGGATCGGCCTCAGTTCGTAAATCATCCAGCAAACGATCGGTCTTTTCGGTCAAAATACCTGAAGAATGTGCAAGATAATATACATGGAACGTAGCCTTTTCCGCATCCCAAGGCCATAGCATCGGCTGTGTGGCTGTGCCGCTTTCCTCTCTGGAAACCCATTTTTCACCGGTCAGTTCCAGACAGTCATACTTATTCAAGGTTCCTCCTCCCAACAATGTAAAGGTGGCGGACACATGAATCACATCTCCTTCTTCAAACTCCAGCTGATCTTTCTGCACCCGCGTATCCGGGTTGTCTTCGGCATCCAGCATGGCAGGATACGCCATTACAAATTCTATCGGCAAAGCTTTCCCGTCACTGCTCCGAACTTGCTGTTCAGTCATAAGGTCTTTGCCACATCCACATAAAAGAATAACAAGCAAGACCAATGAAAGCCATCTACTCTGTTTCATAATATCCTTTGTTTTTTAATCTCCCGTTCAAAATATAAGTGCAGAAGACTGATTATTTACACACACTACGCCTTCGTCGCGCACCCCCGTAAGCCCGTCAGCCGAAGACGCCGTACCAAGCAACAGTCCGTTCACTGTATTTCCCGAAATGGTGCCTGCCGTGGCCTTCCCCACGAGCGCGCCTACCGGACCATTGGTCTCAATCTGAATATTCTTGATATCACAATTACTGATTTCACCACCGGTCATTTCCAGCGCCAGGGCACCGGTCGGTTCAGTAGTTTCCGAGGTAATACTCACCACATCAATGTTCAAATCTGTTATTTTACCATTCCCCTCTATTGAACCAATCAGGGTAGTATTCAAATTGGAAAGCGTATGGTTTTTCCCATCGAATTCATCTGTCAGCCGGGCAACCACCGATGTCAGCTGATTATCTCCAAACAGCCCCTTACAATCAATGTCCGCATTAAGCTGAAACCGCCATTTACCGTCCGTCATCTCTCCAAAAGCACTCAATGCCTCATTTACTTGTGTTTTTTCTTCGTCCGACAAACTTCCAGAAGTATAGCGGTTATACTGCGTTACCCATGTCTGAAAATCGTCCGACGTATTGATGCCATAAGTTCCTCCCAGTTCAATCGGCGAATCATCCGTCGTCCAGGGCAGAATTTCATAAGGCCAGACAGTGGGAGTGGTTCCTTCCATACTGACTTTAATCGGATAACGCCAACTACGTTTCAGAGCCTCCAACTGCGGGACTATTCGTTGTATTGTCCCATGATTATCTGTCATCTCGATATGGTCAATTTCAGCCCCATTGGGAAGAATCACAGAATAGCAAACAGGCACCGTTTGTCCCTCAGCATAACTGACATCTACCCTTCGTTGAGCAACAAACTGCGTGGGGGCATTTTCGTCTGATTCCAGTTGAAGTTCTATCTTTTCATCTCCTTTCACTACAGATGCCTTCCATCCTTTCTTTAATGTAACGGATACCTCATTAGCAGGGTCAGTCGCACTCGCGCTCTTTTCAAATCCGTTTCCGGGAACAATAATCAGCATGGAAAAAGCATGTACGAAACTTAAATAAATCCGCCCCCCTGAAATCTGACTGGTTCCTGCAATCAACAAATCTTCTATCGTATTATCATCCTTGTAAATATCTATCACATTTGGTTCTGTCTGATTCTGATAAGGATAGTAAGCAAACGTATAACCGAAATTGTTAGGATACTCTACAATCAGGTCTTCCTTTTTAAAACATTTTTCTTGCTCATCATACTGCATGAGTACATTGCTATATCCCTTATTCTCATCCCCCTTTTCATCACGCATAGAGTAAAATCCTATCTCATCCCCAGCCGAAAATCCAGCATCGGAGGAATAAGAGCCAAACTTATCCGTTTCTGTTCTTGATTTACTCACTTCCGCACCCTTTATCTCAGCCACAATCTCCAAAGGTTTTCCTGTGCCGGAGCCCTCACTCAAACCGTCCTTGTTCCGGCAACTGCCACATAAGCCAGTCACCAGGAAAAGAATCCATCCATATTTCAGTAATAATTTCATACGCACATCTGTTTAATTATTAATCACTACTGCTGCCTCCGCTGGTTTCACTATTATCTATCAAATTACTTTTATCATCCTCAAAACCATAACCATACACTGTATAGCTATTAAAATTTATCTCGAATCCATTTCCATCGTCTTCAAATTTAGGCATATTGTTTACATCTTCGGCAGTTCCAATATTCCGGAAAAGAACGAAAGTCCATTTCCCTGAAGCATTATCTTTTGTACCATACTCATCCAAAACATTTTCATTTTTGGGAACATCATTATAGGCATTCACTAACCGTGCATAATCTTCTTTGGTGTAAACACCACGTTGTTTGGCCCCTATACCGATATTGTCAATCTCTTCCCAATTCCGTACCCAAACCGGCATAAATATCAGTTCTACATCTTCCGTTGTCTTGGATAGCTTTGCCCTCAGCGTGAGATGCTGTCCTGACTTAAACCCTGTCATCTCAACAGGTGCACTACCCTCACTTCCCCCCTGAACCATATAGTGGTTAAGTGTGCCTTCATAGATTTTATCACCAAACTCTATACGTAGCTTGGGCCACTTACCCTCATCAAATGTCTGAGGTGGAAAAATCCATGAAGGGATGGTGTACTTAGAATCCTCTTGGTTCAATTCTCCATTGTGCAACTCAATAACGTTCAACCTTTGTTTCCCTGCAACACTTACAGCTCCTGAAGTACGATCAAACGTGGCAGGCTCACTTATCACATCTGTAAGAGTTATTTTGACCTGCTTACCTTTCAGGACAATGTCCGAAGCATCCACACTAATCTCCAAGGAAATTTTAGACATCCGGTGAGAAAGTTCGAAGTTCACACCGGCAGATTCTTTCCCTTTTTCCACAGTCTGCTTTCCCCACACAATATCAATATCAAGCTTATCATTCAATTCATCATTCAATGGTGCCGCTTTATAAGCCTCACCTAAAGTTACTGTTTTAGGATTGTCCTTATCGTCCAGATTATCCAGAGTAAATTGATATTTTCCATCTACCGGCGTCACATCGTTCCATTTCAGAAACTGGTAAATGCCATTATCAGAAACTAACGGATAACCTTTTGATTTAGCAAATGTCACCATACACACCTTAGCTCCAGACGAATTATAGGTAAGGTAATAAGTTCCAGACTCAACCCCACCGTCATCTACCCGAGTTGTCATGCTGCCGATTGACGCTGAAAGACATACTTTATCCGTATCGGAGTACACCTCTTCCTGCTTCGTACAAGCCAATAACATCAAACCAGCCCATATCGTCAAAAGAAAAATGGTTCTATACGTTTTCATATCATGATTCATTAAAATTCTACGGATTAGATGAGGATACGGGTGTCAAATCAACCTCCGTATATGCCTCACTCCAAGGATTGACTTTGGCACTTAGCAGGACAGGATTCAATGATTTCTCGTCTGCCGTCAACTGTAGTACAGTGATATGGCCTTGTCTCATATCAATTGCCGTCTTCGGCTGAAACACATAAGTCCTTTTCTCAATTTTCTTACTCATATCTTTGTTAACCCCTACAATCGTATTGATACAGAGTGTCAACAAGGTTTCCTGAGTTCGAATCTGCTGTGTGGGCACAATAGCCGCAAAAACACAGTTCAGATAACGACGGCCATTTTTTTCTGTCACTTTATCCTCACCCGGCAAACGATACATACTGATATTCTGACGACCTCCATCACTGGTTCCTACCACTGTTCGGGAAGCGTTACTTTCAATAGATTCGGCATATCGTACATTATATGTAACATACATTCCCGTCAGTGAAATACTTTTAACGGTTTTATCATTGTCTGTACCTTCCGGGAAACCACTATCCGCATTCGATTCGGCCACAGGCAGTTCCAGTTCAATCCGAATCATGGAGAATACATGCCAGAATTTAAGCTTCAACAGCTCATAGCGTTCATTCAACGGCTTTCGTGTATGCGCCAGGAGCAAATCTGCCGACCAAAATCCTTCTACATCACTTTGGTCGGTTGCAACGGCATCAAAAGGTACATATTTCATTGGATAACAAGCAGCTTCGAAAATAAAAGCATTTGAGGTAGGAACAATCCTATCCCAGTCAAAACCACCCTCAGGATCAACCCGATTCTCATCTCCGAAGACTGTACCCGCTTTCAAAGGCCTGAAATTAGGTTGGTTATCATCCCAGCTAATACCTTCCTCAGTATAGATATAGTCATAATACTCTCCCTCTTTAAAATCGGGTACACTGTAATTCACGGTATTCACCACCCGAATTATCGAACGATTCAATATAAAACGATCATGCTTGTAATAATCAGAGCTACCTGTCGCTTCCTCAGAACCCTCCATAACCGCACTAACGGCAAGCCGGGACTTGTCTTGACAATCCTGGTCCAAGTACTGGTCGGACGAATGACATGCACCACACACCAGCAAAGCAAGAATGGCTATTCTACTCACATATCTTTTCATAGTCTCCTCATTTTAGTTTGGTTTCCCCCTCCACTATCGAACCCTCTACCGGTTTAAGTTCCACCCAAGGGTTTATCATACCATATATTCCCTTAATAACTTCTATCTGATCCAGTTTCTTCACCACTATTTTGACATCCACATGCGTATTCCTGAACAAAGAACTCAAAGGATTGGTGCCGTCTGTCAGTTGTACATCCCGAATAAGGTCGGCTGCAGCATCCTCTCCACGCCCAATCTTCAATCCCAACAAGTAACTCTGCTCATTATCGATGGCATTCACATTCTTACTCTCTGTCACATAAACAGGCGGAAACGTATAAGTTCCTCCCTTTTCAATGACCACCCGTTCGGTATTCTCCAATGAAAATGGGGAGTGGACTGCCACATCCGGAATAGCGTATGAAGTTACAATTTCCTTGTTCAACAGTCTGTTCAGCCATCTGCTGTCAACGTCCTGCGGATAAAGGTATGAAGTAGAGGCTACCTGATTGATAATAATATCGGAAATGCCCAGTACTCCGTCCGCCATCTGGTTTTCGAATGTAAAAGTAAACTTTGTAGCGGCATAAGCTACATACAAGGTTCCACAATCCTTATTTTCCTCATTCACTCTGAATTTATATGACGAGGACATAGGCAAACAGTCGGCCTCACGCAAGTAATCGATCGTAACCTGGTCATAAGCCAGAATCCGCTGTTCCAGACCTTCCGATTGCGTAAGATTTAAATCTGGAAGCTTCTCGGCATTGGCTAACAGATAAATTGTCTTACTGCTGTTTGTCCGGACTTCAAACGTCTTGCGGGACAGTTCTTCCACCCCCGTCACTGCATTATCATAAACCAACTCATTGTGCTCAACCCCATTTTCATCAAAAATAATGACACGCAACGTATGTATTTTTTCAGCCTCCGGTAAATCAGCCCTCGATTTGGCATTTCTGCTCAAGGTGGTGGCCACACTCAGTGTCAGATTCACTTTGTCAGACGATACCTGCGGGGTATCGTCTGCGGTTTTGCAACCTGCCAGCAACAGAAGGATGCACCATCCGATTCCACGCATTATTCTTGTTTTCATTTGAGTTCTATATTATCGTTTCTAACAGTCCAGTCATTAATTACAATCTGCACATCATGCCATGTATAATCATTGAGCAAGAAGACTATTGACCAGAGATTTTCCCTGTCGAGGTATTCCTGATCACCCATAGTGGCATATTTTTCACTCTTCAGCAACAACAAGTATTTTATCAACGGAATATCGACTACCGTTTCCTGCTGCTGATGACTATAAATAACAAGCCGGGGCTCATTGGTCGTCATCAAGCGGGAGAGAGAAAATTCAGCATACGCCACAGATGCAGTCTCTCCTTGCGCTGTTTCTCCTGCAATCAAGTCATCACCGCTTGTCCAAGGCAAATAGGTAAGTTCCTGTCCGTCGGTAAGCAAGGTATTATCAGCTGCAAAATGGTAATTGTTGTCCGTAATCGAAATATCGAAATCATCAATGTCAAGCGGTTCGGAAGACATATCAGCCTGTTGCAGTACAATACGCACATTGTTCGTATTCCGCATCAGATAAAGCGTCACATCCCTGTACATTTCTCCCTCTACCTTCACTTCGAGAGTTCCCCAGAACAAATCATGCAGAAGTTCTCTCGAAGTATATTCTTCCTGCTGCAGCATGACTTGAAGGTCATTGAACGTAGCCCCTTTTGCCGGTTCTGCAAGAGGCGAAAACGAATGTTGTTCACATGCCAGCCCACCGTAGGCTACAAACCGGTAACTGCCCTCGGGCAAATCAATCACCATCCGATAATTTTCATCCTGAAGCGCACTACCCGTCTCTGTACGCGTCTGCACATAGTTGCCATTCTCATCATAGATATACAGCGTCAAGCAGTCTATTTGCTTAGAGAATGCATCTGCATATTCCATATTATAATCGTACACAAAACGCATTGACACTCCTTTTGGGCAAGGCTCAATCGTCTCATAAATGTTACACGATGTCAATAGTCCCATCAATGCAACCAGACAAAAAATAATATTATGCTTCATAGATTTCATCATTCTATTTATATCCCTCTATGGTTATTCTTCTATAGTAATCTCATATTTCCGCTCCACCCAAGGTATAACCTTCACAGAAACCATTAAATGTGTAAGAGGATCCAATTCCTCGGTCGGTTCGTTTTGCGGAAATCCAAAGTTAAAAATGGCATCAACACTGAGCTTATATACATTATTCCGCACCACGGCATACTTCATCGGGCCCAGGAAATCCGGATGCAAGGAATCATCTATTCCATTGTCATTATGTACATTCCAATAATAATAATAATTCTCGTAAACCCCTTCTACGGGCTTATACTCAGTAAATCCAACTTCTTCAAGCGCTACTCCGTTATTTTCCACAGCGTTCCATGCCACCCTCAAATCTTCATCATCCTGACCGGCTTTCTCTACCATACTCCACGTTCCGTACAACTTGTTTTCGTAAACATAAACCGGTTCTATCCCTGCATTGAGAGCGTTTGCCAATTCCTGGTCGCAACCTGTTCCCGGGATAATCCGCCCCTTAAATACAATTCCCGTAGAAATAGTATTTAGCTGTGACTCCCGGCTAGGAGCCGTATTCTCTGTAATGTAGCGCCAGATATGGTAGCCTTTTGTCTGCTCCGTATCTCCTCCCCATTCATTATCCTCTTCTGTATCGGTCAAAGAAGAGAGAGAATCCCATACCCACGAATCAGGCTGTTCCACGTTACTATAGAAATAGTCAGGTTTTGTTGCCCATCCGTCGGATATATGTAATTTATACGCCGCATCAGTGTCTATCACATAGTTATCTTTCGTTTCAACACCGCAATACTGAATATTGGCAATTCCTTCTTCACCGACCCTCCTCAGATAATAAAAATTCTTGCTTACATTGACAAAGGCAGCCTGAGTAAGCTGAATGTCAATACCCGGATTCTCCGTCTGCCCAATATGTTCCTTGTCGACAGATACCGGATACTTGTTTTCAGGACGTACCGTTTTATAGTCAAAGCGTGCTACCGCACGTTCCACTTCCAGTTTCTGGTTACCCAACAATGGAAATGGCGAAGATGTAGAACGATAATCATTCCAGGTATCAGGCAAAGTAGTAGTATAAGAGCGGGCATTCGACATCAGGAAATGTCCTGAAGCCCAGGCCGGGTCTGCATCAAGTTGAGACAAGGTATAAATCTTGTCTACGAAATCTGCAGGCAATACACCTTCCGGAGTATTCTTGGCCAAAGCCTTCAGTTCATCCGTTGGATTACAAAAGACGTACACCTTGAATGTTTCTCCTGTATGGTCTTTCACTAAACGGAAAGGAATGGCAATGACATAATTTGAGATTCCTCCCGTGGCAGAAGGTGCATCTTCCAATATTCCGGCAGCGACATTCCGGTTCGCGGCATCTGCCAGTACAAGAAGCACCTCCGTAATACTTGTTTCGCTTTCCGTTCCAGGCTCCGTACCCATATCAGAGGAAACATACTCTCCGTCATCCGGTGTATTGGTTGAACTACGGGAATCGGAATGACTTGAAAAAGCAAGTGTCATTTCCATATACACATTCTCCTCTTCCTGCACTACGTCGGGAGGAGAAGAAGATACGACAGCCTCCTTTTGACAAGCAAACATACCTGCAAGTACTCCTCCTGCCAGTAAATATTTACACATTCGTTTCATAGCTGTCTATTGCTTATTATTTGACACTCGATCTATTCTCCGTAAACACTCCTCTGCTTCCTGCACACCAGCCTTACCAGCCTTCTCGATATACGGACGAGCAGCTGCATAATCCTGTTCAATAGCCAACAACAAGCCACGAGCATATTCTGCTTCCGGACGTGTTCCTGCTTTCTTCAAATACTTACGTGCAGCGTTCAGATTGCCTTGAGCCATAGCTACATTGGCCGCATTCAAATTGGCGACTTCATCGGCAGGATAAAGATGCACCATGGTTTCAATCAGTTCATTATATTCTTCACTTCCTTGCTCATAAGTAGAAGCAACCTGATAGATTTCGGAAAGGCTCAACTTTCCTGGTGAGGTCTGCAAAATGCGTTTCATCTCTTCCACATCAGCAAAGGAACGTATCACATATTGCACAGCATAATCAGAATGACGCAATGCCGGATAGCAATCCCGCAGCAAGATACGATAAGATTCAGGATACTGCTGCTTAATTATCCATTCTTTTCTATCGGGCTCCATATCCTTATCAATCCATTTCAAAATCTGCTCTTTATCTTTAAGAGCAGATGCTTCTACATACTCTCTCAATCCTTCCCAATCTTCCGGTTCATAAGAGGTTGTGAAAATTTCAGAAGGGAACCCATATAGTTGCTGTACATATTCCTTCAACGCCTGCGTTCTTCCCTTAGCAAGACGGGTATTGTTATCATACGGACTTTCAGGAGAAGCAAACCCTTTAATGCTTATGCTCGTAATCTGCACATCAGAGTCGTTCTTTATCACATCAATTGTTTTAATTATCTTATCAAGTTCTGCCGGATTATCGCGGTATTCAGGATATATCACTGTCTGACTGACAGGGAAGTCAATAAATGCAGAGCCGGTAATTGTACGGGTTTTTACCTCAACAGGCGGAGTAATATATACAAACAAAGGTTCGAATGCCCCCAACAACATGTCATTATGAGAAAAAACCAGATCACCACAACCGCAGACGTCTTCATTCATCATCAAATCAGCGTTCTTCATCCACGGTTCATAAGGAACACTAGTTTCATAAACGAAAGATGAGAATTTACTTTTACGAAAGAAATAACGACTTTCTGCTACCGTATCGTTTCGCATAAGATAATAGTAACGGTTTCGTCCCGCAACTACGATGTCAGGCAACTTCTTAACGTGTCCTTCTGCATCTTGTAACTCCGGAGAAAAAACCACATCCTGATTTGATTTGATATGTAATCTGTCAGCATCCATAGATATACTGACATAGAGCAAGTCATTATTCTGAACAAGATCAACTGAACGAACAGTAATCTGGCCATTTAAAATAGTAATCTGAGCATTCATTTCTGCTAACCAAAACAGAAACATCAAACTAATTGATAGTATCTTTTTCATTGTGGTCGGATTTTAAAATGCGTAAATCAAGTTGATAGCGGCTTTAGTAGGCCCGACATAATGATGATAGCCGCTGTCGAGCATTTCTCCACAGACGGCACAAGGATAACATTCGTACCGTGCATAGGCATAACCTATACCTAATTCAAATTCAAGATTCCAATGTTTGGACAGCACCCATGAATACCCATAAGCAATACCTGCTCCCACAAACCAACCTTGATAACGGTTATGAGAAAGCTTGGAGAAATCAGTCCCCAAAAATTTCATTCCATTATCCAGATTAGAAATATTATATTGGCCGCCATGCGCATGAATCCCCAGAAAGTGACCAATAAACTTATTACAAAACCAGTATCTTGCCTCAGGTTGGACAAGCCAATGTTTCCATTGCCGGTTATTGGACATTTCCCAGTTATTGTAATTCCCAGAAAAATCCAATGTCCATCTCTTAGCAAGCCCAACTTCTACCCCTGCATTAATTGTAGCGGTTGCATCATAAAGAAGATTTGTCTTCACAGCTACACTTTGGCCATTTGTCCCCAAACTTAAAAACAAACCTACTATCAATAATGCATAAAACTTAAACCCTCTATTCATACATTATTTATTATTAAAATGTTTTTCTTGTAATATGCGTCCCCAATTTTTCAATATAAGAAACTAACATGTAGTTTTTAACTATAGACAACACAGCCTACTGGCAAGATATCAAACCAGTAAACTTTTTATTCGAAAAATGTATATAATTGATAATTCATAGGCACTAAGATAATTAAAAAATTAGACTTCTAATATCTCTATTTATTGTAAGACCATTTTTTAATCTTACATAGCTTCAGCGGAGCATGCCTTACACAAATATATAAATAATTAATGTAATTATAAAAAGATAAAAGTATTTTTTTGCTTAATCAAAAAAATTATATCATAAAAGAAGATAAATAATAACTTACAAATCAATATTTACATAAATAGATAATATATATTCATAAGTTTTAATAATTAAATATCAACTTAAACAATCAATATATCATATTAGCATAAACTCAGCATCACTCATACAGTTGGACTTGTTGCAATGTCTGGCCCTTTGTCTTCAATCATATATTTTTTCTCTTGCGACACAAGTTCCTGCAAAAATGATCAGCCATACAATAAATATCTGCAATTGGAGATTCTAGGAACATAGTGGCAATTGTTCAAATGTTATAATTCAGCATTATAAGCTTAACACTGTTATCGATATGTTTCTATTTAACAATGGATTATATTGATTCCTACTATCGAACTCACGTTAATATAAAATCTAGCATAGGTAAAAAAGCGGTTCACAGAAACAACAGAAGGGCCACAACTATCAGCAAGATAAAATAGTAAAATTACGGGGCTCCGACGATACTTCCCCTACCCCTACAAAAGAATGTTCCGGTCTCACAACTGAAACCGGAACACTAAAATAAAACGACCCAGTTTTTAGGGCACTATCTTGACCGGTACTTTAATCGTAGCCTGAATTACAGGCTGAGGATTCTCGGAGATAAGACTTTCTGCCGTGCAATATTGGAACGAGAGCCACAATTGATATTCTCCTTCCAAAGGTTTTGAATAGAAACGCTGTTGCAGATAATTAGTTTCCGGCGCACACAAGGTCTTCGAAATGGCATCGGGGTCCGGATCATCCTCCACATGATTCTTCAGGATGAATACAGCGCGGTATTTCGACGAAACATTAGTTTCCCCAGTGGCATCTTTGGCCTCAAATGCCGGTTTAAGAATAACCGGAAGAGACTCATGCTCACTATACCGCGTAAAAAGATCGGCCGTCACCCCAATCTGTGCCAGATATTCTCCCAAATCGATATTATGACGACGATCCATCGGCCATTCTGATAATTTGTATTCCATTGTTTGCGGCACCGTATATTCGGTCTTGTAAAAACGGATTGTCTTAGTAATTGTTACTTCATTACCGCCTATCAGATCCCGCAACTTCACCTCCAAAGTAATTGGCACATATTGTGCGTCCTCTTCGAATTCCAGCATTGAGGTATTGGCCGAGATACTCCATTTCGATCCGGACTCATCGCTTTGCAGGGTAAACGAACCGGCCTGTGCACCCGTCAACACAGCCGACTCAACCGAAACCGTAGCCAAATCAAACAGTGTGGAACTACCCTCAGAAATCGGACAAGGCACCAGCTGCGTCGATGTAGAAATTGGCATATCTGTCGTTGTATTCCAGTATGTACAAGACGACGGACCATTCAGAGCCACCATATTTTCGGTCAATTTCACATGACTGTTTAACAACGAAATTGAAGAAGAGGTCATCTGAACCTGATTGCCTCGGGCATCGGTATAGGTCAGTATCAGTGCCAATCGGGCTTCTCCGTAATAAGCCCCTTCTGCAGCCTCCACCACCGCCAGCCATTGTCCTTCGAGCTCTTCACCCTGCGCATTTTTATCGGGCTGGATGTCGACCAACGTATATTCCGGAATCGAACTACCATACTCAGCCCGCGTAATCTGTGAGGAGATTACATCCAAAGCAACGTTTTCTTTCGTCGGTACGAAGTTTGAGGGATTAACTCGGAAGGGAATCTCTATCGACCTACCGTTCTGCACGTTGAACTCATCTTGTAAAATCACCACTCCGGTGGGAATCGGATTCTTCAGATTGTCAATGTCGTCCTTCATGTTCTGGCAGCCGGAAAACAGTATGGCTCCCAACGTACACAAAAATGTGATTACCAATAACTTTTTCATAACTATGTGGATTTACTGTAACCATGTATAATCATTCAAATGATACAAAAATAACCAATAGATGAAGATATTCTTAAAGGAAAATTATGTATTATTTTTCTACAACTACATCCGGATATTTCTTTTTCCATATATCTCTTCCCAAATCAGCAGAAAATACAGAGGTAATCAGGAATTTTCCCACTCTAGTATCCGGGGCCTCCGGTTTCAACTGCTGTAGATAAGTACATTCTTTCCCGTAATTATCGACAGCATATACTACCTGCTGTCTGATAAGCACCGCACCATTAGGATCCTGTTCCGCAAAGTTGTTGTCGCAATAGTATATATAGGCAATATCTCCGGCTTCATCATATTCAACCCCCCAGGCTGTCATTGCATGATTCCCAGTTTGGGGACCGGCAGCACCATACACATTTAAACCGATAGCCCTCTTGTTAAGGAGGGCATCTGTAACAAATGTATTGAACTGCTCTCTATTTGGGTTGTGCGGGCACCTTGCCGTCAAGGCATTATTTCTCGTGAATACTTCTGGAAAGAATCCTTTAAACCCATTAATATCGCCCCCAAGATAAGCCCCGGTAAAAAACCATTCCACACCTTTAGGATCATCGTTGCCAAAATTCGGGAAATGATCTTTGAAGAACTGGAAAACTTCCGACCTGTTGACTATGACATTATTGGGTACCGGAAGAGAACCGTCCCAGTTGCCAACTCCCTTAGGGTAAAGCGGTTTGAAATCATAGGACGGACGTTTGAAAGTACCAGAACCAGTCGTCACCGAAGAACCATAATCAGCATCGTATGCCGCAAGGTATTCTTTATTCAAACACATCCACCACGACAGTACATTTGATGCAGATGCCGCCCAGCACATTTGGGAATCATCTTCATAGTCTCCATGTGACTTGTTGCAGTCATACCAGCCACATCCTTCAGCCCATGTGAGACATTGCTCCTCATAGTAAGGATTGTCATATCTGAACCACTTACCCTCAGGCAAATCATACTTTTGACCGAGCCTATATGTAGGAAGATTCTCCTTACCTGGAAAATCAGGCACATTCAATCCATATACCCACAATGTCTTTCCTGCAAGTTCAGGATTGCCCGGTCTCAGAGTAAGGTTTATAGAAATCTGCTTCCCGGACTCGAAAAATGTAAGGTCATTATTCTCTTCTGTCTTTTCAGGAGCATTAAAATACGCTGTCTTACCCTCTGCAGCGATCTGCAGAAATCCGTCACCGTCCCTGTAAGGGGCCGCACTTTGAGGAATAATCACAGCGGAAAAATTTCCTTCTGCATCCTTGAATGGGGTAATCCATTTGAAATCGGTTCCACTCACTTCGACTTCACCGGTAAGTAGATTGAAATGACCCTCTGTCAGACTCCTGACTTTAACCTCTGGTGAAGTCACACTGCCAGAAAGAAAAATCCTGATTCTGTGAAGAGCATGCCCGAAATTCATATTAGCTTTGTATACACCTGATCCGACGACTGTTTTTGAAAACAGCAAATCCGAACTATTAAAACCGTCTCCAGTCTGATCTAATGCCATATTCAGCTGATAAGTCTCCGGATTCTGTTGTTCTCCGGTTGCCGGGTAATGAGCCGACAAAGATATTGTTCCTTCACCAAAATCACTACGCTTCAGACGTGGCATCCACTGTCCTCCCGAATATGTTAGTTCACGATAAGAAAGACCTTTATCCCCTTGAATATAAAGCCCAACTTTATCGCCCTCTGTAAAACTTCCGGAACCATCATTTGCAAGATCAGCCCTTGTCTCCTCTTTGAAAAAAACAATATCCAGATATTCGTTATTCCTGTCCTGGTAATTATCCTGAAATTCGGAAGAACAAGAAAAGAAAAATAAAGACAAAACGCTAATAAAGATACCAGTGTATATATCTTTAAACATAGAAAAACATTTAGCCATAAAATAATTAATATAAATGCAATATAGGTAAGGTTTCATTTAGTAAGTCTGGAATGAGTCTTTAGACCTGTTGATTTTGCAAAGATATCAATTTATCTGGAAATTCATCCTCTAGCATTAACTCTGGATGCCATTTTATTCCTATTATAAATTTTTTGTTATATACTTCAAAACATTCTGCTAAACCATCATATGATACAGCTGATATTTGAGCATATTTTTCAACATTTTCTTTAGGTGCTATCATACTATGAATACTATTTACACGGTATTCTTCTTTCTTTATTAAATCGTATAATTTTGTTCCTTTAATTACAGATATTTCATGCCTGTAAT
>ERZ779737.1001-NODE-1001-length-23708-cov-11.343170_pt1 | contig 23708 bp, 27 predicted proteins | sample MGYA00511889_ERZ779737 | MGnify/ENA primary metagenome ERZ779737 (study PRJEB29588, sample SAMEA2163575) | human gut metagenome | biome: human gut; feature: human-associated habitat; material: faeces | place: Denmark | collected 2008/2010 ... | reverse complement strand
TTTCTATCCATACCACCGGGGCGGCTGCCCCGGCAGGAACTTTTCTCTTATTATAGCACCAATCTTGTGAAATCACAATTTATTCTTGTATCCTGCCGCTGATACCGTCTGGATTGGTTTTCCTTTCTTTTTTGTTCCCTTTAATTAGCCATGAACTGCTTCATGCCCTGAGATTTTGCTTATGTGTGATAAAGAAGTAATAGAAGTGTAAAAAATTTTGCCTTTCCTATCCGATACTTGTCTTTGGTATCGGATAGGGCGGGCGGTCATTCGGGCAAGTCCACCTTGCCGACGAAAGAATAGTAAATCTCAATATCCTGTCTGCGTGTGCCGTTTTCATCGTAGCTGCACTCATGCACAACGATTTTCTCTACAAACTCACGCAAGAGGGTGTGGGTCAGTTCTTCAAAGTTCATGTGCTTGCGGACAATGTTCATAAACTTTTCTGCGTTTACGGTAGCTTCCTGTGCTTTGGAAAGCTCCGCCTGTATTCTGGCAACACGCTCTTTCAATTCCTGCTGTTCGGCTTCATAGTCTGCCGAAAGCTCCGTGAAACGCTCGTCAGAAATGCGACCGCTTACGCTGTCCTCATACAGCCGCTTGAAAATAGCGGAAAGTTCACCGATACGCTTTTCGGCAGCTTCCAGTTCCTTTTTCTTGGCGGCGTTCCGGCGTTTGCCGCCGTCCTCGTTCTGCTCGATCAGCAGCTTCATAAACCGGGCTTCATGCTTTGCCGCATAGCTCGTCACTTTCCGTAGATTGGAGAGAACGCCCGCAGTCAAAAGGTCGGTGCGGATAAAATGTGCGGTGCAGTCATGGGTGCGCTTCTTGTAGTTCCCGCAGATATAGCAGTCCTGTTTCCGCTTATCGGTCTGGTAACGCTGCTGATACATGACGCTGCCGCAGTCCGCGCAAAAGAGCATACCAGAGAACAAGCCCACTTCATCATAGCGGTTCGGACGCTTGCGCTGTTTGCGTAATTCCTGCACACGCTCCCATGTCTGGGTGTCGATGATAGGCTCATGGTGGTTCTCGAAAATTGCCTGTTTCTCAATGGGATTTTCTATGCTGTGCTTGGTCTTGTAGGACGGTTTCTCCGTCTTGAAGTTCACCAAACAGCCCATGTACTCCCGGTTTTCAAGGATATGCACCACGGTATTTGTCGCCCATTTGCACTCATAGCCGGGGTGATAGCGGCGTGTGCTGCCCGTCCTGCGGTATTCCAGCGTTCCCGGCGTTGGGATTTCCTGCTCGGTCAGCATACGGGCTATCTTGGTCGGACCGTTCCCGGCAAGGCACAGACGGTATATCTGCTTGACCACGGGTGCGGCTTCCTCGTCAATGATGAAGTTTTCGTCCTCGTCCATGAGGTAGCCGTACACGGGTTTGCTCGTAACAGGCTTGCCGCTCATGCCTTTTGACCGTTTTACAGCTTTGATTTTCTTACTCGTATCTCTCACCAGCCATTCGTTGAAAATGTTCCGCAGAGGGGCAAAATCATTGTCGCCCTGTGCGCTGTCTACTCCATCGTTGATGGCGATAAAGCGGACGCCTTTTTGTGGGAAAATCATCTCGGTATACATTCCCACCTGCAGGTAGTTTCGCCCTAACCGTGACATATCCTTTACGATAACGGTAGCCACTTTCCCGGCTTCAATGTCCGCAAGCATGGATTGAAAGCCCGGTCTTTGGAAGTTCGCACCAGAATAGCCATCGTCCGTGTACCAGCGCAGATTGGAAAAGCCGTTCTGCTTTGCGTAGGTTTCAAGGATACGCTTCTGGTTGGAAATGGAATTACTTTCGCCTTGCAGCTCGTCCTCATGGGAAAGTCTTGGGTAAAGGGCGGTAATTGGTTGTTGGTTGGTCTGTCTTAACATAAAATCCTCCGTTTCCGACAGCCAGCCCCACTATTCCGTACCTTGATTGTACCACATGGGGCGGCTGTCTGTATAGCGGCAAAAGCGTCAAATCTGCTTCTTTATGGTCGGTCAAATCGCCGTTTTTTGTGTAGCAGCTTCCGCTTCCAGCACTTTCATCATCTTGTCGGCTGCGGTGTCGGTTGCGCCCTGCTTGAAGAAGCCGGAAACGGTAAGGACGGAGTTGCCCATGCGGATTTCCGTCACACAGTCCGGGCGGCGGTCTGTTTTGGTGGTGCTTGTCTGTTTCGTTTCTGTCATAGGCTCTCCTTTCGCTGCTTCATCAGTTGCTTTAAGCGTTCCAGCTTTTCCTGTGCGGTTTCCTTTCGGAAGTTGCTGCCCGTGAAGCGGACGGGGGCGCACATGGAAGTCAGCCTGTCATAGATACGGGCGTGGGGCGTGTCCTGCGGGTGCTGCAATTCCTCCAGCGTGAGGTTGGTCGTGGCGATCAGCGGCTTGTCGCTTCGGTAACGGCTGTCAATCACGCTGTAAACCTGTTCCAGCCCGTATTCTGTTCCTCGCTCCATACCAAAATCATCAAGTATCAGCAGGGGGTAGCTGCAAAGGCGGGAAATATATTCGTTCCTGCCCTCAAAGCTGGCGGCAAGGTCATCCAGTATCGTTGCAAAGTTTGTCATGCAGACGGCAACCTCTTTTTCCATAAGGGCGTTGGCGATACAGGCGGCAAGGTAGCTTTTTCCTGTCCCCACGCCGCCCCAAAACAGGTAGCCGATATTTTCAGCCTGCATGGTTTCCCAGCTCTCCACATAAAAGCGGGCGGTTTCGGTCTGTGGGTTTCTGCCGTTGTCATGCTCAAATGTCCAGTTCCGCATAGCAGGGTCGGTAAAGCCCCGGCGTTTCAAGTCCTCCACTTTTTCAAGGTGCTTCTGTCGGCTTTCGGCGGCTTGCTGCTTTTCACGGGCTGCTCGCTGGCAGTCGCAGTCTGTTGGGTGGCGGTCACGCCCGAAACAGGTCTTTCCCTCTGCAAAGTAGGCTTCTTTGGGCGTATGGCACTTGCCGCAGTATAAAAGCCCGTCCTCGCCTGTGTAGTCCTCCGCTTCGGCGGTAGTGGCTGTAATGTCCGTAATCATAGCTTCAATCTCGTTTTTCATAAGCTCTCGCCCTCCTTGCATGAATAATCGGGTATGCCCTGTTTCGGGGCAGCCTTGCCTTTGGCAGCGTCCTCCTGCGCCCACTTGTAAATGGTGGCTGCATGGCTGTGGTACTGCTTCCCGGTGGAAGCGATATGGCAGGAAAGCCGGTCAATATAATACTCCCACTTGTCGGGCAGCTCTGTTTTCAGCCCGGAAAGCTCTGTATCGGTCAGTATCACATTGTTGTATCTGCCATAAGCGGCGGGGGCGGGGTGTCCCGTTTCTCCCTCTCTCTCTTTTTCTATCTCTATCTCTTTCTCTAACTCTATCTCTATCTCTGGTGGACGAATGTCGGACAAATGTCCGCCTTTTGTCCGGGGCGGTAAAAGTGCCTTGTTTTCCAGCCTTGCAGCCCGTTTTCGCTCGGCTTCGGTAGAGGACTGTCCTATCATCAGCTCAATGTCGGTCATATAGAAAGCCCCGCTGTCAAGCTGCTCCACAAGCCCCAACTGCCGGAAAATCTCTAAAGCCCTCTCAACCGTCCCTATCTGGTGGCGGGTCAGTGTCGCTATCATCTGCGCTGTGTAGGGGATATGCTCGTCAAGCTGCAATTTCCCGCCGTTTTTCAGCGATTTTAAGTACAGCTTCAAGAGGATATTGGAGTATAAAATCCCGTCTTTCATATCTTCCAGCAGCACAATGGAGTCGCTGTCAAAAAAGTTCTCTTTCAGCTTGAGGTAGTAATACTTGCGGTTATCTGCCATTGTCCCTGTCCTCCTTTTTCCGGCGTTTGGAGTAGTAGCGGGGGCAGAGTATGATAACCGCCCGGAAGCTCTGCTTGCAGCTATGGGTACAGCCCCGGCAGAGGTCGTTGTATGTGATACGGTCGCAGGTGGTATTCCCGACTTTCACTTGCCGCAGGAAAAAAGACCATTCCAGCCGCCGTTTCTTGCTCATTCTTGGCATGGGTGCGCTCCTTTCTGCCGTTTCCGCTGGTGTGGCGGTATCGGCGGTAATTCTGTATCATCTCGGTATCATTTTCGGGGTTTTTCTGCCCTGTAAGCCCGTTAAAAAATCCTTTGGTATTGCGGATAGGGTACGGGGCAGCCCCCTTGTTCTGTATGGGTTCGGGTACATTTTGGGGTGGTTTTTATCGCTCCTGTTCCTGCCTTTTCACAGGCTTGCGCTCCCGGCGTAAAATCTGGTCGATATTGCCCTTGACGGTCTGTAAGCGGCGGTATTCCTCCCGTTTTGCCCGGTAATCGTTGTAGCCGCTGTTTTTCTCTTTGATAAGGCTTTCAATCTCTGCTTGCAGGGATTTATAGCTCGGCAGCTTGGAAATGCCGTTCTCCCTGAAATAGCGGGCGGCTGCGTCTGCTATGATAAAGTCACTTTCATGCTTCTGACGGTAGGCTGCTTTTGCTTTGGCGTTTTTCTGCTGTTTCAGCCCGTCCCGGACAGGGCGGGTCTTGGAATAGGCAAGCACCTGCCGTTGCAGCTCCTTTTTCCCGTTCAGCGTCTTTTCCACCTGCTTCAACCATGCAAGGCTTTCCTGCATGGCGGCATAGGCGGCAGAACAGGCTTCGTCCAGTTCCTCCGGGGAAGAAAAGCCGTACTGCTGATAGGCGGTAACGGTAGCCGCCATTTGCTTTAGGTTGTGCTTTGCCGCCCAGCGGTCATAGCCCACGCCCTTGCCCTCGGCTCGCTTGGCTTCCCGGTCAACCATGCGCTGCAAGGTGTTGTCTGCCGGGGTGGTTTTTGTGGTTTTTTCCCCTTGTGACGGCTTTTTAACTGCGGCAGGGTATTCGGGTATGGCTTTGGTCTGTTCGGCGGCTCTGTGGGCGTTCTGCGTGAGCAGGGCAAGGACAGCAGCCTTGTCAAAATCGTCCCCCAGCTTCCGGGCTGTGATAGGCTTTGTCCTGTCCGGCGTGAGGTAGGAAAGCCGCCCCCGGCTCTCCTTGACGGTCACACCCTCCCGCAGCAAAAGGGAAGAAAACTCGTCAAAGCTGCCAGCTTGGGAAAGTGCCTGCCGTATCGTCCGGCGCAGCTTCGCCTTGTCCGTTTCAAACTTGGTGGGCTTGGTCGGCTGTCCGGCGGCTTCTCTGGCGGCGTTCTCTTTATCAAGGGCAAGCTGCCCTTTCTTTGCCGCCCAGTATTCCCGTTCGGTTATCCGTTCCTTGCTGCCGTTCAAGAGGTCGATTTGGTAAAGCCCCTCCCGGTGGCACATCTCCATGACTTCACTCTTGAAATATTCCATAGCGGCGTTGGTGCAGCGGTGCTTGCAGCCCTCCCGTGTGTCGGCTGGTCTGTCCATGTAGGGCAGAAGCGGGACTTCATAAATCCGCAGGGAGTTGATGACGATATGCACATGGATATTGCCGCTGTGGTTATGCCCGTCCGGGTGGGTGCAGATTAGGGCTTGGTGTCCGGGGAAATGCTCCTTGCAGAACTGCTCGCCCAGCTCCTGCGCCCGGTCTACGGTCAAGCCGTTGTCTGTCCCGTCCCGTGGGTCAAAGCTGATGATATAGTGGTGGCTTTTCACATCTTCCCGTTTTTGGTTTTTCTCATAGCGGAGATTGGCTCGCATACAGGCAACAGCGAAATCCTCGCCCCCGCAGTTGAGGGAAGAAATGCGGTAATCCTCCCTCGGTATCAGCCGCCCGTTTTCATCAAGGGTGGGCTTCATGGTAAACTCGTCATGCTCAAATGTGAGGTAGGCTTCCGCTGCGCCATAGTCGGCATTTTTAGAGCTGATATGTTTGAATGTTGCCAACAGCGTCACCCACTTTCTGCAAGACTTCAAACTTTAGGGCAGCAAGGTCGGAAACCGCCGCCCGTACCTCCCCGGCAAGCTGCGGGTAGGGGCTGTGCCACTCGTTCAGCGTCCGGGCTATCTGGTTTAAGTTGCCGCCGATCCTCCCGTATTCGGCGGTCAGCTTCCCGACAGCGGCAAGCAGCTCGTCATTGATGGGGGAAACGGTTATGATGGGGCGTATGGCTGCCCCGGTTATGGCTTGCCGGATAAACTCGGCTTGGCTCATGTTGCAGGCAGAAAGCCTTTCCGCAAACTCGGCGTATTCTTCCTCGGTCATGCGTGTCTTGACTACCCGGCTGCGGTGCGGCGTGTTGTATCGTTTTCGCATGGTAAAACCTCCTTTCTGTGCGTGGTGTCCTCTCACTAATAGGAGAAAAACGGGGTGTGAAGCGGAACTGTTTTTGAAAAATCCGAAAAAATATTTTGAGGGATTTTTAAGCGGCGCAAGCCGCATAAGCAGGGTTTGGGGAAGGCACTCCCCAACAAGATTCCCGCAGGGGCAAAATGAGCGATAAGCGAATTTTGGCACCTCGGTAGAATCTTGCTCTAAGAAACTGCCGGCCTGCCGTTCACTTGCTACTGCCACTTTTTCAGAAAATCTATAACCAGCTTTTTTTATAAAAGGCTGCGGGCTGGCGTTTTTCCCTTACTCCCTACAAACCACAAAAGAGCAGAATGGACGGACTTTCCGGCAAGAACTTTTCCGGCGGCTCGGTCTTTCCCGACAATAAGGCGTTTCGGAAGCTGCGTTTTGCCCGCTGTCTAAAAAAATGGCAGCCTTTTTAGCTTCAATGTCTAATACGGAACTTTTGGAAATTTGCCAAAAATGGGCGCAAAAAAAGCAGCAAATCTTTTTCGGATTTACTGCTTCATGTGCTGCTGCGGGGCGGCGGGATATTCAGTTTTTATGTTATCGGTCAAGCCGGAACTTGAACAGGCTTTCAATCAGCTTTGTTCTGATGTAGTCCTCCATATCAGAATTATAATAGCCGTTCATTTTGGAGAAATAGCGGATATACCCGGCATATCGGTCAAGGACAGCTTGTATCGCTATGGGGTCGCCCTCATGTGCTTTTATTATCGTGTCATAGGGGAGAAGTAGGCTACTCATGGGACAGCACCTCCATTTCTTCTTTCAGCCGCTTCAAGGCAAGCTGGATATGCCGCCCGATTGTGCTGCGTGTCCAGCCGCTTTGTTCTCCGATTTCTTTCTGCTTCAAATGCTGGAAGTAATACAAAAAGATTTCCTCCTGCGACTGTTCCGGCAGTTCGGCAAGAGCCGCCGCAAGGGAACAGCTATCTAAAAATATCGTCTGCCCCCGGACGGAGAATGGATAAGTTTCGCCATAGTCCTGCACTTGAAAATACTCGTCTGTGGTGCTTAGTGGGACAAACTTTTCTTCGGTCAGATATTCAAGGGAGATTTCCCGCTTCCACCTTGCCGCCAACGTACGGGCACCGTCAAAGGACGCATGACGAATAACAATCCGGCAATAGGTATCATGGGTATAGCGGATATGTTCTTGATAGGCTTCGTATTCAGTCATGGAAAATCCCCCTTTCTTCGATTATGGGAAAGGGCGGCAGCATTTTTTGCTGTCGCCCCTTGATTACCCATTTGCGAAACCGGGCGGGGCTGTCAACGGCGGGCTTTAGCCCGTTCATCTTGACCGTTGACTGCTCCGGTTGGGTTTGCTATTTGTGTTTTAATCACTTACCTAAAGAAATTATTTTTCTTTCCACGACTTTTCAAGAAAATCTGTTAATTCTGGGATTTCCATCTGTTTTAGACCAGTTATATTTCCATTTCTATCTCTTTCTGTAATAATGCCAATATCACCGTTTGCAGAGTGTACCTCAGTTCCTTCAAAAGTTCCATCGGTAGCCCGGTTATCAGCAAAATAGCAGACTGACTTACCATTAAAAAACAGCTGGTTTTCGTCAGAATTATAGGTTAAACCGTATTGCTCATACTGTTCTAAGTTATTAGCAGTTTCTTCGTAAATCTGTTTGTTGATTAGTTCATTAAATGCCTTTTGTTCTTCCGTAAGCCCTTTTTCATAGTCTTGGTCAGTGGTATCCCGAACATTTTCAGCTTTGCTTTTTTCAGGTTGAGTTGAAGAAAAAACAGCATATACGCCACCAACCATCAAAAGCATTACGGCAAGAGTGAGAATAGGAACAATTATTTTTTTCTGTTTCATCATAATATTAAATCCTTTCTTTTTGCAAGTTGATAAGTATAGTATAGTGTTTTCCTCCTTTCACCCATAAGAGCAGCACCATCACAGAATGTTACACATGATTTGCAGTTTTTTAAGCTCTAAAGTATAAAGAGTAGCTACCTCACACAAAGATAGCTACCCTCAAATTTTATGCAGCTTTACTCGAAAATATCTTTTGGTGCAGTAGGTAATAAATCGCCTTTCTTCCAAATAAGCTCACAATTATTAGGTGTACCATAATATACAGCAATGTAGTCCTTTTTTTCATGGTTAAACCCATAATTCATTATTTCGGTTTCTCCATCGGATAATTCTTCTTTGATAACCGTTCTTAATACAGAAATATACAAGTTTCTATTTTCGTCTGTGTAAGTCTTAATTGTTCCTCCACAGTATCCGTCAAGTAGTTCTAATCTAAAAGTAATCTGTTCATCGGTCAGTGAATATGCCGAGATTGAAATTTGCTCTGGGCTTACCATGCTATTTTGTCTTATAAACAAGGCATAATATGTTCCAAATATCGCTGTAAGGACGATAGTCGTTATTACAATTCCTATGATAAATGACCTTAATAGTGAACGTTTCCATGAATGTGCCATCTTCCCCATGACACTGCTTTGTATGCTTTCAGCATTTTCCTTTGTATCAACCACACATTCTGTTTTTAGCTTCTGAAAAATATTGGAACACTTTTCACATTCCTGCAAATGCTCCTCAATCATTTTTCTGCTGTCTGCTGAACAAACTTCATCATAATACAGCGGCAACATATCTTGAATGATGTCGCATGAAATTTTACTCATAACTTTCCTCCTTTACTTGTTCAATGATTTTTAATTTAGCTCTATGAAAGGTTACTCTTGCCCAACTTTCTGTTTTACCAAAAAGTTTTGCTATATCCTGATAACTTAATTCTCCTAACACCCGTAAAGAAAAGACTTCCTTATATGGCTCTGGTAAATTGTGTAGCAGTTTATGTATTCCAAACGCCTGCTCTCTTTGTCCTAACAAAATCTCTATGGAATTAGTATCAACTATTTCATTCTCTACAGAATTAAGGTCGATATTTCTTTTCCTGTGCTTCTCATACAAGAAAAATGAATGCTTCGCAATTTGGCACAGCCAAGTCGTTATTTTACAGTCACCTCGAAAGTTCTCATAGCTTTTCATAGCCTTAAAAAAAGTATCTTGCGCTAATTCTTCTGCAAGTTCTTCATCGTGGCAAAGAGCTAACAGATATTTATATACATCTTCAAAATATAAGGTATATATGTCACTAAAATTAGGGGTATTCAATTATGCACACCTCCTTTCAGCAATAAGAGTAGGCAAGTAACATTTTGTTACAAAAAATATTTGAAGATAACATCAACAAAATATATTATAGCGTGACCGTGTTTGATTTTCAATTTCTGTAAATGCAGAAACATGGAGTGTTCCCCAAATTATACGGAATAGCAGGGGTACTGTCATATCTAATTTATTGTTGCTTCTTTACCAACCATGAGCATTGGAGCCCGGGTTATCCGAGCCGTAGCCCTCCAGCAGATTAACCACGCCCCACACGCCAAGGCCAGCACCGAGAGCAATAACGAGGGTCTGTAAAGTGTCGATTGCAGATGAGAAAAATGCCATATAAGCCTCCATTTCTCCGGGATTTTCCCGGTAACAAAAAAGCCGCCCATACAGGCGGCAGGTTACAAACTTCGGGACACTTTGTCTCGAAGCGTTTATGCAAAGGCGTCTGGATCGTCGATGTCATCATAGTTGAGGATGTCCTCGTCCTCTTCCGTGAGTGCATCGTCCGGCACAGTCACCTCATACATCGTACACGCCTCGTTCAGCCCGGGCCGCCTGCGGCGGTTAATGAGCCTGTCGAGGTCAAAAGCGTTTTTCTGTTTATCGGCCTCCGCCGTATAACGGTAGTTCGGATGCCGTTTCAGATCATACTTGGGAGAGAAGAACGGGGGCAGGCCCCGAAGCTGCAAAATACATTTGTCTCCCGGCATGGTTGCAAGTTCGGCTGGGGTCATCAGTTCCCGGCCCAGCCGCTGGGTATTTTGACTGTAGCTTTCCGACTGGCCACGGGAACGGCTGTCGGTCTGCATACTGATTGTGGCCTTTCCCAGCCAGTTTTCGGATATTTCCTTGATGGTGCTGGCTTCGCGGCCACCGAGGAACACCACGCTGTCCATGTTGCCGAGGATTGTCTCGGCGTGTTTATCGTAAATGGCCTTGCACTGTGCCAACTGCTGATACAGCAGGCAAAGACTCACCTCGCGGGAGCGGATGACGGCCACCAGCTTTTCAAGCTGGGGCACCTGTCCCGTGTTGGCCGCCTCGTCCCACAGTACCCGCACATGATGGGGCAAGCGGCCACCGTGAACATTGTCCGCCCGTTCACACAGGAGGTTGAACATCTGCGAAAAAGCAAGCGCCACTAAAAAGTTGTAGGTCTGCGTGGTATCGGAAATGATGAAGAATACCGCTGTTTTCCGATCTCCGATGCGGTCAAGCTCCAATTCGTCATAGGCCATGACTTCACGAAGCTGCGGGATGTCAAAGGGAGCCAGCCGCGCACCGCAGGAAATTAAAATGCTTTTTGCCGTCTTGCCGCTGGCCAATTTGTACTTTTTATACTGTTTGACTGCGAAGCAATCCGGCTTGCGCTTTTCGAGCCCGGCAAACATATAATCCACCGCGTTCATAAAGTCCTCGTCATCCTCCTTGACCTCCATGCCGGAAATCATATCCACAAGGGTATTCATGTTCCGATCCTCGGCAGGCCCCTCGAAAATGATGTAGGCAATCAGGGCGCAGTACAAAAGCGTTTCCGATTTCGTCCAGAATGGATCGCCTTCCTTGCCTTCGCCCTTGGTGTTGGAAATCAGGGCATCCACGAATTTCAGAATATCGGCCTCGTTGCGGATATACGCCAGCGGGTTATAGTGCATGGATTTTGAAAAATCTATGCTGTTGAATACCTTGATTTTGTACCCGCGTTTTTGCAGGAAAGCTCCGACCTGTCCCAGCACACCGCCTTTGGGATCGACCACCACATAAGAGGAATGAGCCTGTAAAAGCTGGGGCGTGAGCCAAAAGCGGGTTTTGCCGGAGCCGGACGAGCCGATGATGCAGCAATTCAAGTTTCTGGCATTTGCGGGGATTTTCGGGCGGGTGTTCATCGTGAGAAACTCTGTCCCGGTCAAAATCACGTTGTTTTCAAACCTTGGATCAACAAACGGTTTGATGTCTTTTTCCGTTCCCCACCGGGCGCTGCCGTATTCTGCATCCCGCCGAAACTTCTTAGCGTTCTTGCTTTTGAAATAGATCAGCAGCCGGAAACCAACTGCGCCTACAATACCGACAAGCCAATCCAGCGGGACTAAACCGGGCGCAAAGTCAGCAAAGGCCGGGCCAATCGTCTGGCCCAGCCCGATGAGCTTATGTGCAAAATCGTTACCCGCCGCCAGCCGGTAGGCCGTTCCCAGCTTGAGGAATGCCCACAGGATGAACAGATAGGGAATGTTCGGAATGAGATATTTTCTGATCTTATCTGTCCTCATGGGCCACCTCCTTTGCACGTTCTTTTTGTTTCGGCTTTTCTTTGGAAAGCTGATCTGCCGCCTGTTTCAGTTGTTCCCGGATGGGAACACGGTTCGATTTTGCTTTGCTTAACATCTTCCGGGAGTATTCGGAAAAGCAGGCGGTCATCGCGTCTGCCTGTCCAGCCTTAAAAAACAACAGGTATTTGTCCGGCCCGGTTTTATAGAACGCATAGTCCACATTCCATTTCCGGGCCACGCGGTCAAAGGACTTGGCATCCCCGGATAGCTCAATGCTGTTGGTAGCTGTGCCGTGGGCCATGAGCTTTCGCACACTTTGTTTGCCATGCGGTACTTGCCGCCCACGGTATGCCTTGCGGATCTTCCGACCCACCATGCCCAGCACATACGCCAGTCCCCGCGCCGTCAGCTTGGTTGTTTTTACAGATATGGCTATCGTGCGCCGGGAAATATCTTCATCAATCAGTTACACCGCCTCCTTCCTTGGGACAATTTGTCTCGAAGTGCCATCACCGATCCCCACGGTCTTTTTTCTGCATTTGACGGTAGCCCTCCAAAGAAGAACCGTCTATGATTTCCTGATAAGCGGCCATTTGCTCCCGGATAGAGAGCTTCGGGAAAGAGAACACCTTATGCTCCTTGGGAATATCCTGCAAGCCGTGATACACTTCCACGAAATGATCGCTTTCTTTGACAACATAGCCGCCCGGGGCAAAATGGCCGTTTTCGTGGATGCAGGCATCCCGGCCATACGCCTCATAATCGAAATACGGTTTTACCTGATCCGGCACATCCAACATTTCCAGATCGTCCACATAAATACGCCCCAGCGTTTCCTCATCGGATACGCCGGGGTAAAAGCCGTAACAGTCCAGATTTTGTGTCAGATTGATGATGTCCCGCACCGAGGAACAGTGATCGCCGCTGTCGAGGACGGCCTCCAGTGTTTCCAGCTCCGATGAGGTAAGCTCGGAAAGCAGGCAGGCCAGATGATTAAGCTCGTCCAGATTTTCATACTCGCTCAAATGGTCATAGAGCCCCAGCACATCCCCATCGAAAGAGGTAATAAAAATTTCCTGATAGCGGACGCCATCCACGCCGATCCGTTTCAAGAGAGCCTCCACCTCCTGGGCGGTTGTGGGAAATTTCAGTGTTTCACCCACAAGCTGGCCCTCGCTGTACTTTCCGGCGTTGGTAACGTAGGCTTCAAACAGGGTCGCCATCAGCGACGGCCCTGCCCCTTGACGGTCAGGATACCCTCAAGGGTTGTTGCCGTAATTCCCAGCCGCTGGGCCACGGCAATATCATTTTTCATGGATTCGGTCATACTGTGCCCGCAGACAACCAGCACATGAGAACGGCGGAGCAGGTCACGGCTCATGTCGATGCCGCTTTTATGCTCCTCGGGAACAGCATCGTTGAGAAACAGGGGCAAGTACAAAGGCGGACAAATAGGAGAAAAGCCTGCCTCATACACGGTGCGGCAATACTGCGCCGCCAGTTCTGCGTTTTCGCTATCGCCGCCGAGCCATGCAGCGGTGATATAAGCAAGGGGTCGTTTCATCGTTCATACCTCCGATATTTTAATAAGAAAGTTCAACCCAAACCCCACGCCCTTTCCCAGTCTTGGGAAAGGGGGCGGCTCTGGAGGATATACCCCCGCCGCTTGCCGGAGAAAAAGCACAGCCGGGGCAGGCGGTCAAGGGCAAGGCCGCCGCACACGGCGGGGCGAAGCCCCCTTGACAGCCCACTCCCGCCTGTGCTCGATTACGGGCGGCGACGGGGGATATAACCGCAAGAGCCATATCCTATCGGGGCAGCAAAAAGCCTCTGGTCATGGTGGCCAGAGGTCGTTACTTTTCCATATCCATTTTCTTGTCGGGCTTGGCAAGCTCGGGCGGCTGCCGCTCTTTCCAGTCCTCCAGCAGCGTCATGATCTGGTCTTTCATCTGCCGGGGCGTGGCCTCCTTGCCAAAAAACTTTTCCAGTTCAGCGCCAGTAATAATCACGTCACGATCCTCCTTTTTCTTTTCTTCACACAAAATACCGTCGATCACGTCCGGGGAGAGCTTGTTTTCCTTGTCCAGCTCACGGAGCCGCTTTGCCTGACCCTTGGAGGGCGAAGCCTGCTGGCCCTCAATGGACACGGCGATATACTTCTGGTGCTTGGGGCGCACACGGGAAATTTCCACAGCCGGAGTGAAAGACAGCTTTCCGTCATCCATCGTCTGCTTCAATTCCGGCACAAGATCATTGAGCCAGATATACCGCTGTACGGTTTTCACGCTCATGCCGTTGCGCTGGCCCACGCTTTCAAGAGAGAGCTTTCCAGCCTCGGCGCTGTCACCACGCGCTCCCTGATGCTTGATAGCCTCATACTGCATTTTCAGGGACATAGCCTTTTCGCTGGGCAAAATCGTTTCGCGCTGACGGAGGTTGTCATCCGTCATAGCGAGAATAGCCTCATCATCCGTCATATTGCGGACGATACAGGGCATATTGCGATACCCTGCAAGCTGGCTGGCCATCTGACGACGGTGGCCCGCGATGATCTCATAGCCGCCGCCCTCGCGGGGACGCACCAGCGCAGGCTGGTTGACACCGCCGTTGCGGACGCTCTCCACCAGAGATTTCATTTCCGCATCGTCACGGACACCGAAAGGATGATCCTTGAACGGGTGCAGGTCGGAAAGGTCAAGATAGACGATTTCCTCTTTTTCGGCGCGGGTAGCGTCACGGGGCGTAGGCGGTACTTCCGGGGCCGGGGGCGCTGCCTTTTCCTCGGGGGCCGCATGGGTCTTGCCAGCTTTGGGCGGCTTGCCCTGCTCCGGGGCCACTTTTTCTGCCTTGGGTGGGCGGCCACGGCGGGGCTTTTCCGCCTTTTCCTCTTTCTTGCCCCCCGGCTCGGTGGGCGCAGCTTTTTCGGCTTTTGCAGGGCGGCCCCGTTTGGCCTTGGGTTTCTTCGGCTCCGGCATGGGCTTTTCCCATTCCTGCTTGCTGTACTCGGTGACGGAAACGGGCGGGGCCTCCGGCTCCTTGGGAATGTCCGGCGGAACGTCCTTTTCCGGCGCGGGACGCACAGCGGAAAGGTCGATCACCTTTGCGGACGGAGTAGGGCCGCCGCCCACATCAGGGATCTCGGCCTGCTCCATTTCCGGGGCCTTTCCCGGCATTTCAGGCGGGGCCTGTTCCTCCGTGGTAGGGGGATGTTTGTTTTCTTCTGCCATGACACGAATAACCTCCTTGACAAGAATTTAGGCCACACCGCGCGGCTGGCCCATATCGGCACACAGAGAAACCGCTGTCTGCATACAAAAACACCGCCTATGTCCTGTTAGGCGGTGCATTGTGTAAGGCTTGGCAGCTCATTTTCAGTTGTTTTTCTCTGTGTGCCCTTGTCAAGCGATGTTTTCTTTTTCTCCTTTTTGGCTTGGCGGACTCTGTCATCATCGATAGACGAATCTCCCAGAATGCCGCGCTTTGTTAAAAGCTCAATAAATGCGGCGGACTGCTGCGACAGCTTGGTTTCCTGCTGTTCATAAAGCGCCTTTCCGGCACTGCTTTCGATTTTGCTCATGTCGATTCTCCTTTCCGGTTTCGTGAGTGTAAGAAAAAAACCGCGTAAGCACATGGCCCGCGGATGTGGTTCGCATCCATGCGGCACAGTCTACTACTTACACCTCTGCAGTCATAGATACAGTTCTGACAATTCCAACACAGAGAAATATACGCGCGTATTATAGGGGACGAAAGTGCAACGCGATTTTTTGATACCTGTTCGGCATAATCAGTGGTTCTCATGATAATGATCCTGCGGCTATACCAAAGGATCATCTTGTTCAGGCGTGCATTGTCCGAGCCTCCAATATGCGCATTTCCGGCGCAAATATGCATTTTCTCAATAATGCGTTCAATTTCTGCGCCGGTGGGCAGCGAAGCCTCTGTATCCAGCGGATAAAGTCTATTGAAAATGAGGCAGCCGTAGGAGCCCGGCAGACGGTGCAGAGCGAAGGCATCCCCATTCTTCTGAAAAAATCTCCACACCTTTGTCTTTTCCCAGCCCCAACGCCGTCCCAAGGCTTCCAATGTCAAAGCGGCGCCAAGTCTCCCGAATTGAACGGCAGGCGCCAGACAGGAAAACGCATTGCCGGTCTCCTGCCAAACCGTGTGGCACCAGAGGTCCAGCCATGCATCTGATTCGCCGAATGTATAATGCCGATCCGCAAGGCGCTGCGTGATGTTGCGGGGAAGGCAGAGAAAGCCATAGCCGTCTGTTGCGTAGACTGCTCCACTCATGCATTCGGCGCCGGAGCATTTTACAACCCAATCGGTGACGACATATTCCAGCTTCTTTGTTTTCTCGTCAAGCGTGTAACGGATATACCCGAACCGGCTGAGCATATTCATGATTTCCAGAGCCTCCGTGCGGCTTTTGACGCCCAGAATGCTCTTCAAGCCGACCACACCACCGGACCACATTCCCGGCATTACATCGTTTGTGTATCCGCAGTATTTTGCCCGACCCTTGCGAAATGCCGCCCGCGAGGCCAGCTTTGCCCAATAACCCATGATTCCCTTGCCGACCGGCAAATGAGTCCTGGGCAGCTTAACCCATTGGTATCTGAACAGGCATTTCGGCATGACGGGTTCCTCCTTTCTGCGTCAGACGAAAAAGGTATAAGAAAACCCCGGAAAACCTTGATTTTCCGGGGTTTTTGAGCTTTTGAGTTGTAAATTTGCGTCCGATCAGCGCTTGCTGAACTGGGGAGCGCGACGAGCTGCTTTGAGACCGTATTTTTTACGCTCTTTCATTCTCGGGTCGCGGGTCAGGAAGCCTGCGGCCTTCAGGGATGCGCGGTAGCTCTCATCGACGAGGAGCAGTGCGCGTGCGATGCCGTGACGGATAGCGCCGGCCTGGCCGGAAACGCCGCCGCCGTGGACGGTTGCCTCGATGTCCACCTTGCCGACGGTGCCGGTGGTGACCAGGGGCTGACGAACGATGAGCTTCAGAGTCTCGAGACCGAAGTAATCGTCGATATCACGGCCGTTGATGGTGATAACACCGGTGCCGTTGGGGATGAGGTGGACGCGTGCTACAGACTGCTTTCTGCGTCCGGTGCCGTACATATACGGTCTTTTGCACTTATAAGTTGCCATATTCTCTTCCTCCTATTAGCGATCCCAAACTTCGGGCTTCTGAGCTGCATGGGTGTGCTCTGCACCGGCGAAAACGCGCAGGCGCTTGAGCTGCCACTGAGCTATGGTGTTCTTCTGAAGCATGCCGCGGACTGCAAGACGCATTGCCAGCTCCGGGCGATTTGCCATCAGGTGCTTGTACTGAGTCTCCTTCAGGCCGCCGACCCAGCCGGAGTGAGTACGATAGTACTTCTGCTCGAGCTTCTTGCCGGTCAGGACTGCGTCCTTTGCGTTGATGATGATGACGTAATCGCCGCAATCGACGTGAGGAGTATAGGTGGTCTTCAGCTTGCCGCGAAGCAGATCGGCAGCAATTGCAGCGGTCTTGCCGAGGGGCTTGCCTGCTGCGTCAAGGACGTACCATTTTCTTTCAACGGTCTCCTTGGTAAGCATTGTCGTGGACATATTTGTGCCTCCAAAAAATTTAAATATACTTTGACATTTTAACGGGGCGCTATTAAAATACAAACATTGAAAATAGCGTGCTCTATTTTTATACCACAGCCGCGAAACAGTGTCAATACCGATTTTAATCTGCGTTTGATAAACTCGCAAAATCTCGCAAATGCTCCTTAAATCGGCCCGATGCTCAATTTCATTTTTGCATTTTTCGAGAGGTTTTAGCATGGACATACGCGCACTTAACGAATTTACCGGCATTATCCGCAAGGCCGTGGACGATTACGGCATGATAAACGTGGGCGACAGGGTCGCAGTCGGTGTTTCCGGCGGCAAGGACAGCATGCTGCTCCTGCTGGCGCTCAAGCATCTGCAAAGCTACTATCCCAAGCATTTTGAGCTTGAGGCGATCACGATAGAGCTGGGCTTTGAGGGCATGGATTTTACGCCCGTGCGCGAGATGTGCAGGGAGCTGGACATTCCCTACACCTGCCTTAAAACCGACATCAAGGAGATAGTCTTTGACGTGCGCAAGGAGGATAACCCCTGCTCGCTGTGCGCAAAGATGCGGCGCGGCGCGCTCAACGACGCGATCCGCGCGCGCGGCATATCCAAGCTCGCGCTCGGCCACCACTTCGACGACGCGGTCGAGACGTTTCTGATGAGTCTGCTGTTTGAGGGGCGGCTGAGCTGCTTCCGGCCGGTGACGTTCATGGATCGCAGCGGCGTTACGCAGATACGTCCGCTCATCTACGCCGGCGAGCAGAAGATCATGAACCTTGCCGACTCGCTTGATATCCCGATCGTCGAAAATCCCTGTCCGCAGGATAAGGCCAGCAAGAGATATGAGATAAAGCAGCTTATAAAGACCCTCTCCGCCACATATCCCGACATGAAGTCTAAGGTATTCGGTGCGATGCAGCGTCTGCCGCTGCCCGGCTGGGGCATTGAAAGTTAAATGAAAAAGAGCACCCGACCGGGTGCTCTTTTTTGACGATTATGCTTTTTACTTATCCTTATCGTCGGGGCTCATATCGAACTCAAGCTCCGCGTCGCACTTCGGGCAGCGGATCGAGCCGAAATCGAGATCCTCCTCATAGACGGTGATCGTTTCGCCGCATTTCGGGCAGGTCACTTCGTACTCCTGCTCGTCGCCGCAACTGTCGCAGCAGCCGGTGCAGACGTCGGCGTCGTCATCATCGTCATCGATCTCGTCGTAGTCCTCGTCATCGTCGTCCATATCGCCGATGCAGAGGTCCTCGAGGTATTCCATATCCTCGCTTATATCGCTGATGCTGTCGGAAAGATCCTTTGCATGAGCGTCAACGGCTTCGATATCGTCGGCCATGGCTTCGAGCACGTCGATAACGGCGAGCATCAGCTTGCCCTCGTTGGTGCTGTCCTTAATGCCGAGGCCGTCTGCAAGACCCTTGAGGTATGCGACTTTTTCACTTACTGTCATATTAGATTCATTTCCTCCATTTTTGCGTCGGTATGCCGACAGGCAGCCGATAGCCGATAGCGGATATTTTTTTAGTAGCGCCTTTTAGTAGCGCCTTTGCGCTGATACCGATACGTTTATTGCGGTATCCCGACCGGGAACTACCGGCAAAACCGTTACAAGCGGAACGGATAAATCCGTTTTTTCAGTGGCGCCTTTGCGCTGCTACCGGTACGATTTTTGCGTCAGCACGACCAGAAGCTACTGGCAAAACCATAGCGAGCGGAACGGATAAATCCGTTCCCTACATGGTGCGGTGCAAAACTCAGCATCGCACTTGCGTTACGCGAAACGTCACGGTTTCCTCCATTGTTTCGACACCGGGCTACCAGAGATATATGTATTGGTAGGTGCCCCAATTCGCCACTAAAAAACCCTCGTCCGGGAGGACGAGGGTTTTTTATATGGTATTGAGATCAATCCATCTTGTTGAGTGCGACGGTCATAGCGCTCTTCTTGTGAGCTGCGTTGTTCTTGTGGATAAGACCCTTGCAGGCTGCCTTGTCCACTGCCTTGACTGCGACCTTGTAGCTCTCTGCTGCGACGGTCTTGTCGCCGCCTGCGACGGCTGCGTCGAACTTCTTCATGACGGTTTTAAGAGCGGTCTTGTCGGCGCGGTTCTTTGCGCGCAGCTCCTTGCTCTTTGCGTCTCTCTTCATTGCGGACTTAATGTTGGGCATCGTTGTTGCACCTCCTTGTAACTTAGTAACAAAAGTCTACGGACTTTTCCGGCGAAAACCGCCGGTTTACGCCGGCTGCCAGACTGATTTTCCGTTCTGGCGGTTACTGCCGTTGGGACTGAATAACGTAACGAAACGCGAGTAGACGCTCGCGGATAATTAGTTTATCATCAAAGCACTGAAATTGCAAGCTTTTTCTTCACTTTTTCCGCTTTTTTATAAATAAATGTATCGCTTGTGCCGTCAAGGGTAAAACTACCACTATATCTTGTTATGTTGAGGTGGAGCATGCAGAATAAATTCGCGCGCACGGACCTGGCCGCCGAGGCGGTCGGCAGGCTGGACAGAGCACCCGAGGGCGTATTTGCCGACACGCTTTCGCTGCACGGCTGCGAGGTCAGCCGCGTCGTGATATCCTCCGAGGCAGGAGCCGAGGCGCTGGGCAAGCCTATGGGCAAATACCTCACGCTCGAAATGGCAGATTATGTTACGCGGCGCGGACAGAGCTTCCCGGACTGCGCGGCGGCGCTGCGCGATCTCCTGAAAAGCTTCGAGGCGGTCGAGCGCGCGCAGAGCTATCTAATCGCCTGTCTCGGCAACCGCTCCGTGACTCCCGACGCGGTCGGGCCGCTTACAGCCGACGGAATTATCGTCACGCGGCACCTGAAATCCTCGCTTCCGCAGGATTTTGCGGCGTTTTCGTCCGTATCCGTGGTGCGCCCCGGTGTTTTGGGCACGACCGGCATTGAAAGCGCGCAGACCATCCGCAGCATGTGCGAGCTTGTGCGCCCCGACTGCGTTATTGCCGTCGATGCGCTCGCAAGCGGCGAGATGCACCGGCTTTGCCGCAACATTCAGCTTTGCGACACGGGAATTTCCCCCGGCAGCGGCGTCGGCAACGACCGCGCCGAGATAAGCGAGGCTTACCTCGGCTGTCCGGTTATCGCCGTCGGCGTTCCGACGGTCGCCGATGCAGCGGCGCTCAGCGACAGCGCGGACGCGCAGAGTCTCTTCGTCACACCGCGAAATATCGACGAGCTTGTGCGCTCGGCCTCCAAGCTCATCGCCTACGGCATCGACCTTGCGCTGCACCGGGGTCTTGGTATCGAGGATATCGACGCGCTCATCGAGTAATGTTTCACGTGAAACACAGGCAAAAAATTTTCAAATGTTTCATGTGAAACATTGAAATACAGACGCAGACTTGATATAATAGCCGCAAGAGGTGAGACTATGTCAAGAATCATTGCGATAGCCAACCAAAAGGGCGGCGTCGGCAAAACAACGACCTGCGTTAACCTTGCCTGCGCGCTGAAAATGAAAGGCAAGCGCGTTCTGCTCGTCGATTGCGACCCACAGGGCAACTCAACGTCGGGCATGGGCGTGGACAAGAACTCGACGCCCGGCGCGTATGAGCTGCTGATCAAAAAAGCCGACACTCTCGACTGCATCCGTCATACGCCGTATGGCGACGTGATCCCGTCAAATAAGGAGCTGTCCGGCGCGTCGGTCGAGCTTGTGCGGCAGGAAAAGCGCGAATTTGTTCTGAAAAACGCGCTTCAAATGGTCTACAACGACTACGACTACATATTTATCGACTGTCCGCCGTCGCTGGAGCTGCTGACGCTCAACGCTCTCGTCGCGGCCGACAACGTGATGATCCCCATGCAGTGCGAATACTACGCGCTCGAGGGTATCGCCGACCTCATGACTACGATACGCATGTGCAACAAGCGCCTGAACCCCTCACTGCGCATACAGGGCATCGTCATGACCATGTACGATGCGCGAACCAATCTGACGCAGCAGGTGGCGTTTGAGCTGAAGGAATACTTCGGCGCAAAGGTCTACGAAACGGTCATACCGCGCAGCGTGCGCCTGTCGGAAGCGCCGAGCCACGGAAAGCCGGGCGTAGCCTACGACCGCATCGGCAAGGGCAGCCGCGCATACATGAAGCTCGCCGACGAGTTTCTGCTGCGCGAAAAGTACAGGAAAAGGAGCTAAATATGGCCAAGGATACGAAAAAAGGTCTCGGACGCGGCCTCAGCGAGCTTTTCGGCGACGATATTCTCGATAACGAGAACGAAGGCGAGCTGATCTACGCTCCGATAGCAAAGGTCGAGCCGCGCGCAGAACAGCCGCGAAATCGCTTCGACGACGATGCTTTGCAGGAGCTTGCAGACTCCATCGCGCAGTACGGCCTGATCCAGCCGATCACCGTGCGCCGGCGCGAGGGCGGATTTTATCAGATCATCGCAGGCGAGCGACGCTGGCGCGCATGCCGCATGGCCGGACTTGTCGAGGTGCCGGTGCGCGTCATCGAAGCCGACGACCGCCGCGTCGCCGAGCTTGCGCTGGTAGAAAATCTCCAGCGCGAGGACTTAAACCCCATTGAGGAAGCTCTCGGCTACAAAAGCCTCATCGAGGAATACGGCCTGACGCAGGAGGAAGCGTCCAAAAGCGTCGGACGATCGCGTCCGGCGATTGCAAACGCAATGCGTCTTTTGAGCCTGAGTAAGGATGTCCTGCCTCTGGTCGAGGACGGAACGCTGTCGGCAGGGCATGCGCGCGCACTGCTCCCAATAAGCGACCCGGCAGAGCAGCTAAAAGCCGCTCGGGCAGTCATCGACGGCGGCCTTTCCGTGCGAAAGACCGAGCAGCTTGCTGCAAAAACGCTCAAAAAGCTCGCCGAAGAGCCGGAAACCGAATCCAAAACCGACGCGCTTATGGTCGATTACATAGCCGAGACCGAGGATTACCTCAGCCGATCGCTTGCTCGCAAGGTCGCGCTCGAGCAAAAGCGCAAGGGCGGCAGGATAATATTGGAATTTTATGACAGTGACGACCGCGAGGCGCTGATATCAAATCTCGCGCGCATGGGCCGCAGCTGGGAAGAAATAATTAAGTAAAAGGAGAAATAACAATGCTCGATATAAAATTTGTCCGCGAGAACCCGGATACAGTAAAGGAAAACATCAAAAAGAAGTTTCAGGACGAGAAGCTGCCGCTGGTGGACGAGGTCATTGACCTTGACATGAAGTACCGCGCGGCGATGACCGAGGCAAACGAGCTGCGCGCAAGCCGCAACGCGCTGTCGAAAAAGGTCGGACAGCTCATGGGTCAGGCGAAGAAGGACCCCTCGAAGCTTGCCGAGGCCGAGGAGGCAAAGGCGCAGGTCAAGGCAAACGCCGACCGCCTTGCCGAGCTTGAGACGCTGCACGACGAGCTTGCCGTGCGCATCCGCAAGATCATGCTGACCATCCCGAACATCATCGACCCCTCCGTTCCCATCGGCCCGGACGACTCGGCAAACGTCGAGGTCGAGCGCTTCGGCGAGCCTGCCGTTCCCGATTTCGACATTCCCTATCACACCGAGATCATGGAGAGCTTCAACGGCGTTGACATGGACTCGGCCGGCCGCGTTTCCGGCAGCGGATTTTACTATCTCATGGGCGATATCGCGCGCCTGCACTCGGCAGTGACGGCCTACGGCCGCGACTTCATGATCGACAAGGGCTTTACCTACTGCATACCGCCGTTCATGATCCACGGCAACGTCGTCGAGGGCGTCATGAGCCAGACGGACATGGACGCGATGATGTACAAGATCGAGGGCGAGGATCTCTACCTCATCGGCACCAGCGAGCACTCGATGATCGGCAAGTTCATCGACCAGATCCTGCCCGAGGAGAGCCTGCCGCAGACCCTGACGAGCTACAGCCCCTGCTTCCGCAAGGAAAAGGGCGCGCACGGCATCGAGGAGCGCGGCGTTTACCGCATCCACCAGTTTGAAAAGCAGGAGATGATCGTGGTCTGCAAGCCCGAGGAGAGCAAGGACTGGTACGAAAAGCTGTGGCGCTACAGCGTGGAGCTGTTCCGGTCGCTGGACATCCCCGTGCGGCAGCTGGAGTGCTGCTCCGGCGATCTGGCCGACCTGAAGGTCAAGAGCTGCGACATCGAGGCCTGGTCCCCGCGCCAGAAGAAGTACTTTGAGGTCGGCAGCTGCTCGAATCTGGGCGATGCGCAGGCGCGCCGCTTGAAGATTCGCGTCAAGGGCGACGACGGCCGCAAATACTTCGCGCATACGCTGAACAACACCTGTGTTGCGCCGCCGCGTATGCTGATTGCCTTCCTCGAAAACAACCTGCAGGCCGACGGCCGCATCCGCATTCCGGAAGCGCTGCGCATGTACATGGGCGGGAAGGAATATATCGGCTGATTGGGCTGAAGGGAAAATTGCAAAGGGACGGGTGCAGGGGGGATGCAATGCTCCCCGCACCCGTTTTTTCTTTTCCCCGCGCCCTTCTTTTCCGCCG
>ERZ779737.993-NODE-993-length-23811-cov-3.355194_pt1 | contig 23811 bp, 18 predicted proteins | sample MGYA00511889_ERZ779737 | MGnify/ENA primary metagenome ERZ779737 (study PRJEB29588, sample SAMEA2163575) | human gut metagenome | biome: human gut; feature: human-associated habitat; material: faeces | place: Denmark | collected 2008/2010 ... | reverse complement strand
GTAGACAACCATTCCTCTGTTAACGCCCAGATTTGCCATAACCTGTGCCAGTGGCTCCACCAGTGACTGATCGTAAACTCCCATCAGTTCCATGTTTGCACCTGCCGGATTACTTAACGGTCCAAGAATGTTAAATACAGTACGGATTCCTAGCTCTTTACGGATCGGTGCCACATATTTCATTGCAATGTGATAATTCTGCGCAAACAGGAAGCAGATGTTGATCTTTTTCAGGATCTCTGCACTGCGTTCCGGCGTCAGTGTAATCTTCACTCCCAGTGCTTCCAGAACATCTGCTGCACCGGATTTGGAGGATGCTGCCCTGTTTCCATGTTTTGCAACCGGAACACCGCCTGCTGCGATCACCAGAGAAGAAGTAGTGGAAATATTGAAGGAATTAGAACCGTCTCCGCCGGTACCCACGATTTCAAGCACATCCAGGTTGTGGAGAAGTTTGATACAGTGAGCTCTCATACCTGCTGCGGAAGCTGTGATCTCATCAATTGTCTCTCCTTTTAAAGCTAATGCAGTAAGATAAGCAGACATCTGTACAGGTGTTGCCTGACCGCTCATAATCTCGTCCATTACAGCTTCTGCTTCCGTATATCCCATGAACAAGGTGTCGATATTTTCTTTAAGAGCACCCTCCTGAAGAAGTGCTGCAAAAGTATGAGCTGCTTCTCTGGTGTGTTCATCACAGGAGACAATGATCCTGCTTGGGTAAAGATTGTCGTACAGGGCCTTGGACTCTCGGAGAAATTCCGGGCTGAAAATAATATTGTTATTGTGAAGCTTCTTTCGGATAGATTCTGTGTAGCCTACAGGAATCGTAGATTTGATCACAATTGTGGCAGCAGGATTCACCCTTGTGACCAGGCTTAGTACAGCTTCAACAGCGGAAGTGTCGAAATGATTTTTCCTGCTGTCATAGTTGGTGGGGGTGGCCACTACCACAAAATCAGCCTCTGCGTAGGCGGATTCTCCGTCTGAGGTGGCCGTAAGATCCAGTTCCTTTTCCGACAGGTATTTTTCGATATATTCATCTTGGATTGGAGATTTCTTCTGGTTTATCAAAGCAATCTTCTCCGGAATTATGTCAACTGCAACAACATGATTATGCTGAGCCAGCAGTACAGAAATAGAAAGCCCTACATATCCGGTACCTGCGACTGCAATAGATTTATTCATGGTAAGTTCCTTTCTTAAAAAAGTGTGAAATCGGGAAAAAAGAGTTTAAATTTTCACAGTTTGTGCTACAATATATAACACTAATGATGAACCGTTCATGCACAATTTTTATAAATAATAACATGACAGACTGGAAAATACAACGCCTTGGGAACTTTTTGGAATATGCAGATTACAGAACGTTACCAGTGAACAGTAATACAGAACTGACTTTTAAACAGTCTCTGATGAATGGAGGAACAGAATATGTGTACAGCAGCAACCTATAAAACAAAGGATTTCTATTTTGGAAGAACTCTGGATTATGAGATTTCCTATGGAGACCAGGTAGTGATCACGCCTAGAAATTATGTATTTGACTTAAGAGAAGGCGGTCAGCTGAAAAATCATTATGCCATGATCGGAATGGCATGTGTTATGGAGAACTATCCTCTGTATTATGATGCGGTCAATGAGAAAGGTCTTGGAATCGCCGGCCTTAATTTCGTTGGAAATGCCAGCTACAAGAAGCCTGTAGAGGGGAAAGACAATATCACTCAGTTCGAACTGATCCCATGGATTCTGGGAAAATGTGCTACAGTGAAAGAAGCACGCCAGCTTCTTAAGAATATGAACCTGATTGACACCCCATTTCTTCCTGATCTGCCAGTTGCGCAGCTGCACTGGATTATTGCGGACAAAGAGGAATGTATTACCCTGGAGTCGTTGGAAGAGGGAATGAAAATATATGATAATCCAGTAGGTGTCCTCACAAACAATCCGCCCTTTAACTATCAGATGTTTAATCTGAACAATTATATGCAGCTGGCTGTGGAAAACCGCAGTAACACTTTTTCAGAAAATCTGGAACTGAATCAGTACAGCCGGGGAATGGGTGGCATGGGACTGCCGGGAGATCTCTCCTCCCAGTCAAGATTTGTGCGGGTGGCCTTTGTAAAAATGAATTCTCTGTCCGGGGATTCAGAAGAAGAAAGTGTAAGCCAGTTTTTCCACATTCTTGGCAGCGTAGACCAGCAGAGGGGCTGCTGCAAGCTGGGAGAAGACAAGTATGAGATTACGCTATATACTTCCTGCTGTAATACGGATAAGGGAATTTACTATTATAATACTTACGACAACCACCAGATCAGTGCTGTGGATATGCACAAGGCGGACCTGGAAGGTGAGAAGCTTTATACCTATGCGCCCATAAAAGGGGAGCAGATCAGAATGCAAAATTAGCTCCCGTTTCGAAATAAATGTTTCAAAAAACTACCATGTTCCAGAAAGAATGTTCGATTCTTATTGCAAAATTTTAATTTAGTGCTATAATGAACTATCATAGATTCAGATGGCGAATTCATATGAGTTCGCCATTTTCTATAGAATAAATCTGGCACTCATATTAAAGGAGTGCTAACAATACAAGGAGGAAACATGTATGATTACAATACCAGTTTATGAACTTCTTCTTTTACCGGAAGTTACATTTTTCTTTAAAAAAGATATGTTTCCGGAAGGCAGAATTAAAGAACAGAATATCGGAGAAGAAATTCTCTTCGTTTTACAGAAGAAAGAAATAGCCCCAGAGGAAATTTCCATGGAAAATATTTTTCCAGTGGGCGTGATGGGAATCATTGAGAATATAGACGAGGAAGGCAGCGTCAAGATTACTACCAGAAAAAGAGTGCAGGTGACTCGTGTAGAATATACTGACGGCATGGTTCAGGCAGAAGCGGTAGATCTTCCGGATATCCAGGATATCTCCCCGGAAGAAGAAAAGGAGAAATTTGATAAGATCAAGAAAGAACTGATGGATTTTGCAAAAGGCTTTCAGTGGGGCGTCTGGGTACGCAGCATGATCTACCATTGGAAAAGCTATCCGGAAGCCGTCAGTGCCCTGGCTGGTTACATGAGCCTTTCCTGGGAAGAAAAATACCATATGATCGAGGTGGATTCCAGGAAAGAACGCATGCATCTGATGGAAGAGGCTGTCTATGAGCTGATGGAGATTTTCCGTGTCAGTGAGGAAGCTGAGACTGCGCAGAAGAACTCCAATGAGAAAGTTTACCGGGAGTCCGCTATCCGGAAGCAGATCGAATTTCTTCAGCAGCAGCTGGACGAAATGCATCCGGAGAATATTTCTGATGTGCGCCGTTTCCAGAAGAAAATCCAGGAATCCGGCATGAATGAGGAAGCACGCAAAGAAGCTGAAAAGGTGCTGAACCGCATGAAGCAGGAAGGAAAAGACAGCCATGAGTATGGTATGCTGTATGATTATCTGGACTTTGCTACAAGTCTTTCCTGGAAGACAGAGGAACCTGCTGAAATTGATTTGAACGAGGCAGAAGAAATCCTGAATGAAGACCATTATGGGTTGAAAAAAGTAAAAGAGCGAATTATCCAGCAGCTTGCTGTTATGGCTCTTAATAAGAAACAGTCTGGTTCCATTTTATTGTTTGTAGGTGCGCCTGGAACTGGAAAAACCAGTATCGGACAGAGTATTGCCCGTGCGCTTCACCGTAAATACGTGCGTATCAGTCTTGGTGGAATCCGTGATGAAGCGGAAATTCGAGGACACAGAAGAACCTACATAGGTGCTATGCCAGGCAGGATTATGGAAGGAATGAAGAGAAGCGGAGCTGCAAATCCGGTTATGGTACTGGATGAGGTGGACAAGCTCGCCAAAGATTACGGCGGTGATCCGGCAAGTGCTCTTCTGGAAGTGCTGGATCCGGAGCAGAACGGAAGCTTTACAGACCATTATATGAATGTTCCTTATGATCTTTCCAATGTGCTTTTTGTGTGTACAGCCAATTCCACCGATACCATTCCTGAGCCATTGCTCAATCGTATGGAAGTAATCCAGTTTCCTGGATATACTGCAGTAGAGAAGTTTCAGATCGCGAGACGTCATCTTTTGCCGAAAGCAATGAAGAGCATGGGAATCAAAGCCCAGAATCTGAAGGTGACAGATGAGGCAATCCGCCGCATTATTGAAGAGTATACAGCGGAGGCTGGTGTCCGCGGACTGAAGAAGCAGATGGATGTGTTATGCAGATATGCAGCTGTGAAGCTGGTAAAGGGTGAGCAGAAGAGCATTACGGTAAGTGAGAAGCGTGTAGCAGAATTTTTGGGACATGGAATTCATCATGAGAAGATTCTGGAAAACCCAGTGCCTGGAGTTGTAACCGGTCTTGCCTGGACCAGTGCTGGTGGAGAAATCCTTTTTATCGAAACTTCTTTTACAAAAGGCGATGGAAAGGTGATCATTACCGGACAGCTTGGAGATGTGATGAAAGAGTCCGCCCAGATTGCCATTACTCTTGTGAAGTCCCTCTATCCGGAATTTGCAGATAAATTCAAGGAAAATGATCTTCACATCCATGTGCCGGCAGGAGCAGTTCCCAAGGATGGCCCATCAGCAGGCATCACGCTGGTAACTGCATTATCCTCTCTGGTGACAGGAAAGCCTGCACCAGCAGAAATAGCAATGACAGGAGAAGTTTCCCTTCGCGGCGGTGTTATGCCTATTGGCGGATTGCCGGAGAAGCTGATGGCTGCCCAAAGAGCTGGCGTAAAGCATGTGTTTATTCCATATGAGAATATGGATGATCTTGATGATGTGGCCGATGAGGTAAAAGAGAAGCTTGAGATTACACCAGTTAAGACCGTGCAGGAGGTTCTGGATTACTGTTTACAGCCTGCACGGTAACAGGCTCTGGAAAAGCTGCTGATATAATAATTTTTTTACCAAAACATATTTTCAGGTTCAAAGAGAGAATTAACAATTAAAATTACAAAAACTATAAGAAGTATGTTATAATAAGTGTACTAAATGAAACAACTGCAAAGACAGAAGTGCAGTGCATGGAAGCCGTTACAGAGTATGAGGCTTTCATTAAAGATCAGATTATAACCCAGACAGAAAGTTGGAGGAAAAGTTATGAAGAAAGGCAAATTATTAGCTACGCTACTCTGCAGCGCATCAATGGTTATGGGAAGCATGGTTCCCACAGTACCGGCTATGGCAGATGCTATGAAGGTTGTTACACTTGGCGCAGATCTTTCAGATGAGCAGAAGAACACCATGCTGAAATATTTTAAAGTAGATTCCAGCCAGGTACAGATTATCTACGTTACCAATCAGGATGAGAGGGATCACTTAAGTTCCTATGTTCCGCTGGAGCAGATTGGTACAAGAACAGTGAGCTGCGCTTATGTGAAGCCTACCACATCCGGTGGCATCAAGGTTCGTACCGCCAATTTGAACTGGGTTACCTGCAATATGATTGCAAGTTCCCTTTCCACATCTGGTGTTACCAACTGTGAGGTTGTTGCTGCATGCCCATTCGAGGTATCCGGTACAGGAGCACTGACTGGTATCCAGATGGCATATGAGACTGCCAGTGGACAGAAGCTTGACGAGACCAAGAAGGAGCTTGCTACTGAGGAGATGGTAGTTACAGGTAATCTTGCTGATTCTGTAGGACAGAATGACGCTACCACTGTTATTAACCAGGCGAAAATGCAGGTTATTGCAGACAATGTTCAGAATGCAGATGATATCTACAATATTGTCGTAAATATCTCCAATAATAACAATGTAACTCTTACAGATGATGAGATTAATACCATCGTAAACCTGCTTCAGCAGATTTCCCAGCAGGACTATGATTACTCTGAGATGCAGGAAACTCTGGAGCGTGTAAATGACAATGTAACAGGAAAGGCAGAGGAGAGCAGTGATTCATCAGATGATGAGGACAGTATTGTGGATAATGTAGACCAGAGTGCTCTTGGTGACAATGTTATCGAGAGTTCTACAGAGGATCCGGGACTTGCTGAGGAGACTGGAGCTGCAGACGAATCCGGTGAAGAATCCTGGGAAGAATTTCCGGCTTCTGATGATTCCGGCGAGAACACAGATGGAAGTACAGATGAGCCAGCTGATGGTGACATCAGTGAAGTTGGCGGAACAGATACTGGTGATGGCAGTGATTCTTCCGAAGAGATCACAGATATATCCCAGCTGAATACAGATTTCCTTGGCGATGATGCGAAAGCGAAATTTGAAAAAGCGAAGACCTTCTGTCAAGGAGAGTACAGCGGTGATGAGGATGCTCTTTACGAAGTAATGGGAGATGATGCTGCAGTTACTGTAACACTTGATTCTGACACAGCCAACAAGCTTTCCATCAAAGTTCTTCAGAAATACCTTGGTATCCTTGGAAATGGTGCTGTTTCCTATCAGGAGGATGGAACTGAGAAATACATTACACCAGAACTGAATATGCTGGATAAAGAGATGAAGAAACTTTTCGGCATTGATGTGATCGATGATGGTGAGTCTTCTGAGGATATTGATGTTCTTGGCGATGCAGTATCTTCTGATGATAAAGATACCCTGTATAAAGATACTATGAAGTTCTTTGAGAAACTTTATGGTGAGAGTTCAGAATCCAGTGATTCAGCTGACGGCTCTGAAAATGTGACAACAGATGAAAGTGCTACAGATGAAGTAGGCGATGAGTCTTATGACGAGACTATTGATGAAGAGTCCTACGAAGAATAACAGACCTGAATTCGGAAGAATACTGTTGAATAGTATGTGTTGATGCTCCAGGAGATGACATGTCTGCTGGTGGAAAAGGTACAGAAACTGATATCCAGTGGGATATTGGGGACTGTACCTTTTTTTGCAGAAAATAACTGTCCTCTTAAAAATAATCAAAACTGTCTATTGAAGACATACCAGTATCTCGCTATGATAAGTGCTAATTAGATACTGCAGTATAAAAAGCAGTGATTAAACAGGAAACATTGGAGCTTGTTTGAGAAATCATTCCTGCAACTTGTGAGGCACATCTTGCAGAATGTTTTTCAATATGTACCAGGTTTCCGGGAAAGAGAGAGAAACCTATGAACAAACAGAATTCTACCATTATGAAACTTGCAGAGACTGCACTTCTTGCAGCACTTTGCTATGTATCTTTTACATTTTTGCAGATTAAGATTCCAGTACCGGGTGGAGATGCTACTTCTCTTCACATCGGAAATACCTTCTGCGTGCTTGGAGCTCTGCTTCTTGGCGGTTGGTACGGCGGTCTTGCTGGTTCTATTGGAATGACTATTGCAGACCTTATGGATCCGGTTTACATTACAGGAGCACCCAAGACTTTTGTCCTGAAGCTTTGCATCGGTCTTATAACAGGTCTTGTAGCCCACAAGATTGCAAAGATCAATGAGACGAACGACAAGAAATACGTATTCAAATGGAGTCTGATCGCTTCCATTGCAGGTCTTGCTTTTAATGTGATCGCAGATCCCATCGTTGGCTATTTCTACAAACAGTACATTCTTGGTCAGCCCCAGGAAGTAGCGAGCATCCTTGCAAAATTAAGCGCCGGTGCTACATTTGTAAATGCAATTGTATCTACAATCCTGGTTGTGATTATTTACAATGCAGTTCGTCCAGCTCTTATTAAGGCAAATCTGATTCATGTATATGTAACTGCAGCGAATGCGAAATAAGAAGAAAATAACCTTCTGGAAAAGCCAGAATATAAGATAAGTGAAAGCTCTGGAATGTCTGAACCGTGTACCGCCATTGAAAGTCAGATTTAGAATCTGACGATAGGAGGCGGGCTCAGGCAGTCCGGAGTTTTTTTGTTGTTAATGAGAATGAGATGTCTGTTAAAAAAAGAAGATGAATGGCTGGCAGTTTATAAAATTTTAAGATTAGTGAAATTTTTATGACTTTTTCGCAGAACCCCTGGAAACACTGGCAAATTGAGAAATTGTGTGCTACAATGTTACCTAAATCGCAAAAGCAAAGGAGTAGTGCTATGAGTCTGGCAGTAGTAACCCTGAAAAAGGGAGAAGGACGTCTTTTGAAATCCGGCGGAATGTGGATTTTTGATAATGAAGTAGCTTCTATTATGGGAAGCTTTGTAAATGGAGATATTGTACTGGTTCATGATTTTGACGGATATCCTCTGGGAAGAGGATTCATCAATACGAATTCCAGGATTGTGGTACGTCTTCTTTCAAGAGATGAGAATACTGTGATCGATGAGAAATTTTTTGAGAAAAGAGTGCGGGATGCATGGGAGTATCGTAAGAAAGTAACGGATACTTCAAGCTGTCGCGTGATCTTCGGAGAGGCAGATTTTCTGCCGGGTTTTATTGTGGACAAGTTTTCTGATGTGCTGGTGGTACAGTCCCTTGCACTTGGAATCGACCGTTATAAAGAGATGCTGGTGGAACTTCTGAAGAAAGTTCTGGCAGAGGATGGTATCCGGATATGCGGTGTTTACGAGAGAAGTGACGTGAAAGTACGTAAGCAGGAGGGAATGGAGCCATATAAGGGCTTTATTGGTGAAGAGTTCCCTACTTTGGTTGAAATTGTGGAAAATGGTGTAAAATATCAGGTGGATGTAAAAGACGGTCAGAAGACAGGATTTTTCCTGGATCAGAAATACAATCGTCTGGCAATCCAGAAGCTTTGTAAGAATGCCAGAGTTCTGGACTGTTTTACCCATACCGGTTCTTTCGCCTTAAATGCAGGATATGCAGGAGCGAAAGAAGTAACAGGTGTGGATGCTTCACATCTTGCTGTTGATCAGGCTACAGCCAATGCAGCTTTAAACGGACTTTCTGATTCTGTAAAATTTATCTGTGAGGACGTCTTCGATCTTCTTCCGAAACTGGAAGAGAAAGGCGAGAAATATGACGTGGTGATTCTGGATCCACCTGCATTTACCAAGTCAAGAAGCTCTGTTAAGAATGCAGTGAAAGGCTATCGTGAGATCAATCTTCGTGCCATGAAGCTGGTGAAAGACGGCGGTTTCCTTGCAACCTGTTCCTGTTCACATTTTATGGATTATCAGCTTTTTACCCAGACCATCGGGCAGGCCGCCAGAAATGTGCATAAACGTCTCCGTCAGGTAGAATATCGCACCCAGGCACCAGATCATCCGATCTTATGGTCTGCTGATGAATCTTATTATCTGAAATTTTACATTTTTCAAGTCTGCAGCGACAGATAGGAAAAGACGGAATGATTGCTGGTTGTTTTGTGAACCATAATAGTGAATGTACAGAATCAGGGATAGGGAAATAATATAATAACAAAAGAGCGACAGAAGCTTATTCCAGGAAGATAAGTTCACAAGAAAGAAGGTATTTTATTGAAAGAAAAATTTATGAGATTTATGCAGGGACGCAACGGAGTGGATCAGTTCGCAAGATTCACTATGGGAGTGGCACTGGCTGCTATTGTGCTCACCTTATTTACCGGGACCAGAAGTGGAATTGGCGCATTTCTGGATCTGTTTGGAATGGCTGCCATTGTTTATACTTATTTCAGGATTTTTTCCAAAAATATTTCCAAACGTTATCAGGAGAATCAGAAGTATCTTCAGATGACGGATAAGCTAAGAGCCCGTTTCCAGAAAGAGAAGCGAATGATGAGCCAGCGCAAGGACTATCATATTTACAGCTGTCCTGGCTGTGGTCAGAAAATCCGTATCCCCAGAGGCGGATTTAAGAAAGTGGAGATTGAATGTCCCAAGTGTCATACCAAATTTATAAAGAGGCGCTGATATGTTTGGATATATTGTAATGAACAAGCCGGAGATCAAGATGAAGGATTTTGACATGTACAGAACCTTTTACTGCGGACTCTGCAGGGAACTGCGTGAGAAATACGGGATATCCGGCCAGATTACATTAAGCTATGATATGACTTTTGTGATCCTGCTTCTTTCCGCCCTTTATGAGCCAAAGACGTACAAGGGTACTACCAGATGTATTCTTCATCCTGTGAAAAAACAGCCGGTTCGAAAGAATGTGATGACAGAATACTGTGCAGACATGAATATACTTTTAACTTATTATAAATGTCTGGATGACTGGAACGATGACAGGAAATATGTGAAGCTGGGTTACGCCAGGCTTCTTGAGGGGAAAAATAACTGTCTGTTAAAACTTTATCCGGATAAGGCGAAGCGGATCGTCGAACTTCTGGATGAGCTTTCCACTTTGGAGAAACAGGGAGAGACAGATATAGACAGAATGTCCGGGATTTTTGGGCATATTATGGAGGAGATTCTTGCTTACAGGCAGGATGAGTGGGAGAAAAGCCTTCGAAGAATTGGCTTTTATCTTGGCAAATTCATCTATCTTCTGGATGCATATGATGATGTGGAAGAAGATGTGAAAAATAAAGATTACAATCCTTTCGCAGAAAAATATACAATGGAAGGGTTTGAAGGGGAAGTACGCCAGATCCTTATGATGATGATGGCAGAAACCTGCAGAGAATTCGAGAAGCTTCCTATTATTAAATATGGGGATATTCTTCGGAACATTTTATATTCCGGTGTGTGGTGCCGCTTCGAGGAAGTGAGCAGGAAACGCAAGGAAGAACGGGAGAAAGAACATGTTGGATCCATATAGCGTACTGGGAGTTTCCAGAAATGCAACAGATGAAGAAATAAAGAAGGCATACAGAAAGTTAAGCCGGAAGTACCATCCGGATGCGAATATTAACAATCCAAACAAAGATCAGGCAGAAGAGAAGTTTAAGGAAGTACAGCAGGCATATGAGCAGATCATGAGAGAACGCGAGTATGGAAGCAGTGGTGGATCTTCCGGCGGATACGGTAGTTATGGATATGGAGGATTTGGCGGCTTTGGAGGACAGCAGCGCCAGAGCACTTACGAAGATGAGGAAAGTGTGCGCAGACGTGCAGCAGCTAATTTTGTTCAGAGCGGACATTATCAGGAGGCTATGAATGTGTTGAATTCCCTTTCCCAGAAGAATGGAGAGTGGTATTATATTTCCTCCATGGCGAACATGGGAATGGGGAATAATGTAAAAGCGTTGGAGCATATTCGTGAAGCTGTGCGCCAGGAGCCGAATAATCAGCAGTACCGTATGCTCCTGAACCGGATGGAAGGTGGCGGAAGCTGGTATGAGACACAGCAGGGACCGTTTGGAGGAATGCCGGTGGCAGGGGATGATATGTGCCTGAAGCTTTGTCTGGCGAATGCGCTTTGCGGAATGTGCTGTCCGGGAAGCGGAGTGCTGTGCTGTTGATAAAAAAGAAGTTTATGATACTGTACCGTGGAGAAAGATGCCATTGTACAGTATTTTTTTGAGGTGTTTTGATGTTACCAGAGAACAGTAACAACAGGAAACTTTGAATGACAGATTTTGTCAAAAATCAATTGACAAGAAAACTCGTACGTATTAAACTGTTAAAGCGTGAAATAGATATAGATACCGCAGACGTGAAGCATCTGACGTTCGTATGGGATAATGCTGCTTTATTTAGCTGCCTGACCATTTGTGGGGAGCGTGCATCTGGTGTGCGGTAGTATAGGAGGAATCAGATAATGAGTATTCGTATTGGTATCCTGGGATATGGTAACCTGGGACGTGGCGTAGAATGTGCGATCAAACACAATCCTGATATGGAACTGGTGGGAGTTTTTACCCGTCGTGCTCCTGAGACTGTTAAAATTCTGACAGAGACAGCAAAGGTATATTCTGTAGATGATGCTGAGAAGATGAAAGACCAGATTGATGTTATGATTCTTTGCGGTGGAAGTGCTACTGACCTGCCAGAGCAGACACCTAAGTATGCCCAGTGGTTCAATGTGGTAGACAGCTTTGATACCCATAAGAGAATCCCGGAACATTTTGCAAATGTGGATAAAGCGGCTTCTGAGAACGGTCATGTGGGAATTATTTCTGTAGGCTGGGATCCGGGAATGTTTTCCCTGAACCGCATGTATGCAAATGCAATCCTGACAAACGGCAAGGATTACACATTCTGGGGAAAAGGTGTAAGCCAGGGACATTCTGATGCAATCCGCCGTATCAAAGGCGTAAAAGATGGCAAACAGTACACCATCCCGGTTGAGTCTGCTCTGGAAGCAGTAAGAAGCGGAAAGAATCCGGAGCTTACTACAAGAGAGAAACATACCAGAGAGTGTTTCGTAGTAGCTGAGGAAGGCGCTGATCTTGCAAGAATTGAGAATGAGATCAAGACTATGCCGAACTACTTTGATGAATACGATACCACTGTACATTTTATTTCCGAAGAGGAACTGAAACGTGACCACAGCGGAATTCCGCACGGTGGATTTGTAATCCGCACAGGCAAGACTGGCTGGAACGATGAGAATAGCCATGTGATCGAATATAGCCTGAAACTGGATTCCAATCCGGAATTTACTTCTTCTGTAATCATTGCATATGCAAGAGCTGCATACCGCATGAACCAGGAAGGACAGAATGGCTGCAAGACGGTATTTGATGTAGCACCTGCTTACTTAAGCGCTCTGAGCGGAGAAGAATTAAGAAAACATCTGTTATAATTACTTTATAACAGAAATATTACAGAATTTATAAAAGGACAGTTCTTTCACATTGTGTGGGGCTGTTCTTTTTTTATGGAAAATACCTTTGAAAACATTGCTTTTAAAGAGAAAATAATACGAAAATATTGTGAAAACTTTACAGAGTTTTACTTTCGGGTTGACGATAGATGGAAACTGTAATATAATGAGCTACATAAAGCTGTAACAACTTTGTAAAAACTTGAAGATGATAATAACAGGGGTTGTGTTTGCTGGACAGCAGTATTACCTGTGGACAGCAACAGATTAATTAAAAAGGAAGGTAAGTATGCAAAACAAATGTAAAAAATTCAGACTTTGGAGTATCCTGCTGCTGGTAATGCTTATGGCAGCCGGTTTTACATGCCATAGTACATCAAGAGATGTACAGGCTGCCACGAAGAATGGATTCCGTACAGTAAAAGGGAAAACATACTACTATAAAAACGGCAAGAAAGTCAAAGGATGGCTTACCCTGAACGGTAAGAAATATTATTTTAATAAATCTACCGGTGTTCAGGTGAAAGGCTGGGTGAAAGATAAAAAGGGCAGAAAGCGTTATTTCACAAGCAAAGCAGGTGTTATGGTAACTGGATGGCTTTCCAATTCCAAGGGACAGCGCCGTTACTTTGCACCGTCAACCGGATACATGAAGAAAAAGTGGCTGAAGCTTGGCGGAAAGACCTATTACCTTTACGCGAAATCAGGCGTTGCAGCTACCGGTTTTGTAAAGGACAGCAAAGGAAATATCCGCTATTTTTCCAAAACGGGAATTATGGCCACAGGCTGGCTGACTAGCTCATCAGGAGTGAAGCGGTATTTTGACACTACATCGAAAACTGCTACCAATGGAATCATGGCAGTTGGATTTAAGACAATTAATAATGTTACCTATTATTTCTACAGCGGCTCCGGAGCTATGGCGACGGGCTGGGTGGAGAATACAGACAAGGGTACAAAGTACTATTTTGATCCTACTACAGGCGCGATGTACACAGGCACACAGACTATTGATGGTGTTACATATACATTTTCCAGTACTGGTGTATGTCAGGGAGAGAAGAAGGATGATCCTTCTCCGAATGGAAATACAGGAAATAAGACCATCAAGAATTATCTTGCAGGAGCACTTTTACCTGTTGGAAAAGCACTTTACGTATGGGGCGGCGGATGGAATGATTCCACAAGAAAGGGTCTCAGCGATACCATGACCAGCTGGTATAATAAATGGTCAGCGAATCCATCCAGTTATGATTACAATAATTACCGTGATCTTTCTACTTCCAATCGTGCGAAAGGATTTGACTGTTCAGGCTTTGTAGGCTGGTCTGCTTATCAGGTAATGCAGACACAGTCCGGTGTAGGATATGGATACACAGTGGTTTCAGGTGAAATTGGAAGCTATTACAAGGGGAAAGGCTGGGGATCAATCGTAAATCAGTCTTATCTGTCACAGAATGGATGGGAGCTGAAGCCTGGCGATATCGGATACAATGATGGTCATACATGGATCGTTCTTGGACAGTGCAGTGATAAGAGTGTTGTTATCATTCATTCCACTCCGCAGGCAGGTGTCCAGATTTCCGGAACTACCACACCTACGGGAAGCTATTCCAGTGAGGCTGCAGCCCTTGCGAAGAAGTATATGTCCTTGTATTCCGGATACAGCATCTTCAACTATCATCCATCCGTTGGAAACTATATCCGAAATGGAAACTATCTGAGATGGAATGGAGATACACTTTCCGATCCGGATGGTTATTATAATATGACAGCAGACCAGATTTTGTACGATCTGTTTGGAAAATAATGGTTAAGTAATATACAAGAGAGAATCAGTGAAAATACTGGTTCTCTTTTTATGTAACAGCGGAAATCTTTGAATTCCCCCTCTGTTGCACAAACACGCTCTGTGTTCTCTCATTTAGACAAATGTATTACGAAATGTTACAAAGTTTTAAAATTTATTGCGATTTAGGGTTGAAATCTTTGCGAGAGTGTGCTAATATGTAGCAAGATTGAATGAAATGTTGCAAACATATTACAAATTGAGCTTTTTAGATTATCAAAAAGATTAACGAGGGTGATGAAACATGAAGAAAAGAATTGTATGTCTGACACTGGCAATTTTAATGTGCGGCTCACAGGTTGTAAGCGTAATGGCTGACCGTGAGAGCGATTTAAGAGAAGAGCAGGCCTGGACAAGCCAGCAGCTGGATGCTACATACGCACGCATGAGTGCCCTGTGGGATCAGAAGCAGCAGCTTGAGAGCCAGATCGAATCTTTGAATTCTGATCTTGTAAATGTAATGGTTTCCATTCAGACTCTTGAGAGTGATATCGCTTCCAAGGAAGCAGAAATTGAGAAAACACAGGGTGACCTGACCAAGGCTCAGAATGCCAAGGATAAACAGTACGGCGCCATGAAGAAACGTATTCAGTATCTTTATGAAAAAGGTGGAAACAATGCATGGTTCCAGATGATGTTAAATGCAGATAACCTTGCAGACCTTCTTACCAGAGCTGAGTATACACAGCAGATGTATGAGCAGGACAGAGAGAGCCTTCAGAAATATGCTAGAACGATTGAGGAGGTTCAGAAGTTAGAAGATCAGTATGAGCAGGAGAAAGCTGATTTTGAGACCATGAAGGAAGAATATGAGGCTCAGCAGTCTAACCTTCAGTATCAGTTGGATGTAACCCGTGCGAACAGTGCTGATTGCGAGAATGAGATCGCATACGCACAGCAGCAGGCTACTGAGTATGCGAACCTTCTGGAACAGCAGCAGGCAGAAATTGAGCAGCTTGAGGCAGAACGTATTGCAGCAGAAGAAGAGGCAAGACGTCAGGCAGAGGCAGAGGCCGCAGCGGCTGCAGCAGCACAGGAAGCAGCTCAGAACGGAGATAATTCCTCAGAAGAGGTTCAGTATGATGAAGATGGAAATGTTGTAAGTGGTTCTTCTGATGGATCTTCTGATTATGAATATGATGAGTATGGTAATGTAATTGATACTGACAATACAGTTGATTACAATTCCGATGCAAACAGCTCCGACAGTTCCTCAGATAGTTCTTCTTCCAATTCCTCCGTCACCTTTTCCTCCGCCATGGAGGATAAGAGACGCTCAATGTCATCAGCCGCATGCTCATAATCGTTGCCTTCATACTCATTGTTCTGGTCAACGCCACCATTTCCACTACTTGTGATGCTATTCGTCAGATGGGCGGCAATACGGCTTGTCTCCTCAGCAATCACACGCTCAACCTGTGCCTGGATCGCGTTCATCTGACCGGGATTGGGAGTAAAGGTGCCATTACTGGGAACCGGCTTGGTTTTGATGGTGAAGTTAGCTGCCGCTTTCGGGAGTTGGCTGGAGAGGTCTTCCTCAACCGCCTGCTGCCCCTGCTGGCTGCCATCATCGTCATCATCGCCTCTGCCGGGCTGACCAGAACCGCTCCCGGAACCGCCTTTTGCGGTTTGCTGGGAGGATTGCTGCGCCTGCTGCTGGGCTTGCTGTTGCTGCTGCGCGGCGTAGGCGGCCTGTTGCGCCGCGTAAGCCTGTTGCTGCTGCTGGTACGCGGCGTAAGCCTGCTGTTGCGCGAGCAGCTGCTGCGCGTAAGCCTGCGCATAGGCCTGCTGCTGGTCGAGCACGTTCGGATGCGCCTCGGCGGGCGGCGGCGCCGCTTTTTTCGCTTTCTGCGGTTTCGGCGGCTTCGGGAAATTCGCGGGAACGCCGAGCAGCGACATCGTCGCGCTGAGCAGGAAGAACATCGAAATCACGTCCGCGCAGTTGAAGAGCAGCACGGCCTGGTCGAGCCCGTTCGCATCCTTGGCGACGAGGAACGAGCCGGCCCCGTAAACGAGCGCGGGAACGCACACGGCGACGGTCGTCATCACGCCCGTGCGCATCTGGTGATTCTCTTCGGAACGCCGCTCGACTTTCTTCGCTTGGGAAATCGCGTAAGTTCCCGCGATGAGCAGCGCCAGCACGGAAGCGGGGATGCCGAAACCCAGCGCGCTCCCGAACGCCGCGACAGCCTGCGCCATATTGAAAGCCTTGAGTCCGTCCGTCGCTTCGACGACTTCCGCAGGCGGATTCACCGTCGCCGCGAACGCCGTGAGGCTTTCGCCGACGGAGCCGAGCCCGAAGCTCAGCACGGCGCAGGCGATCAGCGGAATGAGCGCGAGCTTTTTCATCCGCTTGAAACGCAACCCCGGCGTCAAAGCCAGCCCGACGAGAATCAGCGTCGACCACAAAGCCCAAAGCCCCGCGCGCAGCCCGACGGCGAAGGAAGCCGTCTCGCGGTGCTGATAAAGAAACTGGTTGAATTCCCACTGCGAGTAAAACGCCGCGCAGCCGACGCCGAACGCGGCGACCGCGGCGAGGATGTGCGGAATTTTTTCCTGGACGCGGGAACGCGCCGCCATGACGCCGCAGACGGCGAAGCCCGCGACGGCCGCGGCGTAGTGCGAGTAGAGGGCGATTTTCTGCGCGGAATTCGCGAGTTCCGGCGCGGAACAGATGAGGGTGGGTTCGGACATAAGGTCAAATGCAAGGAGTTTCTGAAAATCGCTTCCGCCGCATCTGCGGCAGCGGAAATGTTTTATTTCATCGTTCCCGCGTTTTCAATTCAAAAACGGGAAAAAGCCGCGCCGCGCGCCCGCGGACACGGCGCGGGAACGCGGCGGGAACGGCGCGCCGGACGCGTCAGCCGTCGATTTTTTCGGAGAGGAAGGCGACGAGTTCGTCTTCCGTCATGCGCGTCTGGCGCAGCGTGTCGCGATCGCGCAGCGTGACCGTGCCGTCTTTTTCGACGGTGTCGAAGTCGATCGTGATGCCGAAGGGCGTGCCGATTTCGTCCTGCCGGCGGTAGCGGCGGCCGATCGCTCCCGCGGCGTCGTAGAAGACGTTCCAGCGGCGCTTGAGACGGCGGTAAAGCGCTTCGGCGCGCGCGACGAGTTCCGGCTTGTTCTTGACGAGCGGGAACACGGCGGCCTTGTACGGCGCGAGTCTCGGGTGAAGCTTGAGCACGAGGCGCTTTTCGCCCTCGACTTCTTCCTCGCAGTAGGCGGCGGAAAGAACGGCGAGGAAAATGCGGTCGACGCCGACGGAGGGTTCGATGACGTGCGGCACATATTTCTTTTTCGCCGCCTCGTCGAAATATTCCATCGACTTTCCGGAAACGGTCTGGTGCTGCGTCAGGTCGTAATCGCCGCGCGCGGCGACGCCCTGCAGCTCCTGCACGCCGAACGGGAACTCGAACATGATGTCCGTCGTTCCCTTGGAATAGTGAGCGAGCTTTTCCTTCGGGTGATTGTAAAGCGAAAGGCGTTCCTTGGGGATGCCGATCCCGTCGAACCAATTCATGCAGTATTCGATCCACGCCTTATGGAGTCCCTGCCAGTCCGCGTCCGGCGAAATGAAGTACTCGATTTCCATCTGCTCGAATTCGCGGGAACGGAAGATGAAGTTGCGCGGATTGATTTCGTTGCGGAACGCTTTGCCGATTTGGGCGATGCCGAAGGGCACCTTGACGCGCCCCGTGTCGACGATGTTCTTGAAATTGATGAAGATGCCCTGCGCCGTTTCCGGGCGAAGGTAGGCGACCGCCGTTTCGTCGCGCAGCGCGCCGACGTAGGTCTGGAACATCATGTTGAAGGCGCGCGGCGGCGTGAGCGAGCCCGGTTTTCCCGTGGCGGGAGAAGGAATCAGCGCGTATTCTTCCGGCTTCGCCTGCGTGTAGTCCTTGAGGACGACGGGCGCCATTTCGCCCTGTTTCGCGAGCTTGCGCTTCAGGTCGTGCGCCATTTCCTCCGCCTGCTCCTGCATGCCCTCGTCCTCGAGCACGGAAACGTAGCCGATCGTTTCGCCGGCGACGACGACGGGAGCGAAGTAAAGCTGGTCGGCACGGTAGCGCATTTTCGATTCCTTGCAGTCGACGAGCGGATCCGTGAAATTGTCGACGTGCCCGGAGGCCTTCCACGTCATCGGGTGGTGAATGATCGTCGAGTCAAGCCCGACGATGTCGTCGCGGCGGTGCACCATGTCTTTCCACCACGCCTGCTTGATGTTGTTCTTGAGTTCGACGCCGAGCGGCCCGTAGTCGAAAAAGCCGTTGTAGCCGCCGTAAATGTCGGACGACTGGAACACGAACCCGCGGCGCTTGCACAGGTTGATGATGTCGTTCATCAGCGTGGAGGAGGATTTCTTTTCGCTCATTTTCGTAATAAAAAAAGTGGAGGAAAAAATAAACGCGTTCCCGCGAAAAGACAAGCGCGGGAACGCGTTTTCGGCGCGGCGGGAACGCGCGCGCTCAGCCGAGCTTTCCGAGCAGCTCGTAGATGCGCGCCGTCATGCCGCGCGGATTGTCGAGCAGCCCGGCGGCGATCAGCGTGTTGTCGAGCACCTGCTCGGCGACGAGCTTCGCCAGCTCCGGATTCGATCCGCGCAGCGCGTCGAGCTTGCGGATGAGCGGATGCCGCGGGTTCAGCTCCACTTTCACCGCGACGGGCTTGTCCGCCGTTCCCGCGTCTTTCGACATCATCCGCATCATGCGGCGCATCGTCGCCGTCATGAATTTGTCCGGATTGAGCGCGACGGCGGGAGAGTCGACGAGGCGCTTGCCCGCCGAGCACTCGACGACTTTTTCCTTGCCGAGCGTTTCCGCGAACCACGCGCAAAGGCTCTTCATCGCCTCGTCGGGCAGCGGTTCGCCCGTTCCCGTCTGCGGCGCGTCCGCGAGTTCGATGTCGGCGGAATCCGCGGAAACGATGGGCTTGTCCTTGAACGAGCCGAGCTGCCCCATCACGTAGTCGTCCGCGCCGTCGTAAAGGAAAAGCACCTCGATGCCGCGCGCCTTGAACGCTTCAAGATACGGACCGGACTCGAGCGCGGCGCGGTTCGCTCCCGTCAGGTAATAAATTTCTTTCTGCGAGTCCTTCATGCGCTCGACGTATTCGGGAAGGCTCGTGAGCGTTCCCGCGTCGAGAATCGACGACTCGCAGCGGAACAGCGGCGCGAGCGCGTCGCGGTTTTCGAAATCCGTCGCGATGCCTTCGCGCAGGTAGTTCCCGAAGTCTCTCCAAAATTTGGCGTAGGCGTCCGGGTCTTTTTTCGCGCGCTCTTCGAGGCGTTTGACGACGCGCTTCGTCAGCACGCGGTTCAGTTTCTGAATCAGCGTCGAGTCCTGCAGCGTTTCGCGGGAAATGTTCAGCGGAATGTCCGCGGAATCGACGACGCCCTTCATGAAGCGCAGCCATTCCGGGAGCAGGTTTTTCGGCTCCGGATCGATGAGCACCTTGCGGCAGTAGAGCGAAACTTCCGGCGTCGCGCGCCCGAAGCCCATCGCCTCGGGATTGTGCGTCGGGAAAAACAGGATGGAATTGATCGCCAGCGGCGCGTCCGCGGAAAAATGCAGCCAGTCCTGCGGCTCGTCCCAGGCGCGGCACTGGAATTTGTAGAAGTCCTTGTATTCCTGCTCGCCGACTTCGCTTTTGCTTTTCAGCCAAAGCGCCTGCATCGTGTTGAGCTTTTCGCCGTCGAGCTTCAGCGGGAACGCGACGTATTTCGAATAGCGCTCCAGCACGTCCTTCGCCTTGTCTTTTTTGGAGAAATCCTTGAATTCCTCCTTCAGCCGGATCACGAGCTTCGAGCCGCGCGGGAGCGCCTCGCCCGCCGTCTCGATCGTGTAGCTGCCGTTCCCGTCGCTCGTCCAGCACAGCGCCTCGCCCTCTTCGCGCCACGTGCGCGTGAAGAACTTCACTTCCTCGGCGACCATGAACACGGAGAAAAACCCGACGCCGAACTGCCCGATCAGGTTCTCGTTCCCGCCGCCGTTTTCCTGCAGTTTCCGCAGAAATTCCTTCGTTCCCGAATGCGCAATCGTGCCGAGGTTTTCGACGAGCTCCTCGCGCGTCATCCCGATGCCGGTATCCGCGATCGTCAGCGTTCCCGCCTTCTCGTCCGTCGAAACGTCGATTTCGAGCGCGCGCTCAGGCTCGAAAACGCTTTTTTCCGTCAGCTGCGTGTAGCGCATTTTTTCCAGCGCGTCGCTCGCGTTGGAAACCAGCTCGCGCAGAAAAATGTCTTTGTCCTTGTAAATCGAGTGCGCGACGATGTCGAGCACCTGCTTGACTTCCGCCTGAAAAGCGTGCGTCGTGGATTTTTCGTTGCTCATAGTGTTTCCGCGAAAATGCAGAATCCGTGCCAACGCCCGACGCATGAGGCGCGGCGGAACGGCGCGCGGCGCCGCGAAGCGCCCCCGCGAGACGGGAGCGTCATTCGCGCGTCGGCTCGTAAATGCGCAGCAGCAGCGGGTTGGCGAGCGTCTGCGGGAGCGCCTTGATTTCGTCGACGACGCGCTCCATGACGGCCTCCGAAGTCGGATACGTCGCGAGCGTGATCGTGCCGCGGTGTTCGCCCGGATGTTCGTAGGTGACGACGCGCGCGACGGAGACTTTGTGCTTCGCCAGCGCCTCGTAAATGCCCACGAGCGTTCCCGGCTCGTCCAAAATCGAAATGCGCAGGTAGAATTTGGAACGGATTTCGTCCATCGTCGCCATGCGCGCGGATTCCCCGAGGCGGTAGCAGGCGTCGATGTCGCTCGGCGTGAGGAATTTGTGCGCATCGTCGCGGATGCCGATCATCGCGTCGACGATGTCGCTGATTACGGCGGACGAAGTCGCGTCCTGCCCCGCGCCGCGCCCGATGAGAATCGTCGTTCCCGCGACGTCGCCGGCGAGCTTTATCGCGTTGTAGACGCCGTCGACGCGGGCGAGCGTCTTGTCCAGCGGGATCAGCGCGGGATAAACGCCGAGCGAAAGCGCGCCCGTCTTGAAATTGCGGCGAATCATGCCGATGAGCTTGATGCGGTAGCCGAAATCGCGCGCGCGGTGCATGTCTTCGAGCGTGACGTTGCGGATGCCCTCGACGAGGGCGTCGCGCTCGGAAACCCATTTTCCGTGGGCGAGGAACGCGAGAATGACGGCTTTGTGGAAAGCGTCCCATCCGTCGAGGTCGAGCCGGTCGTCCGCCTCGACGTAGCCGAGCGCCTTGGCGTCTCTGAGGATTTCCTCGTAAGATTTTCCTTCCGCCTCCATGCGGGAAAGAATGTAGTTGCATGTGCCGTTGATGATGCCGGCGATCGATTCGAAGCGGTTCGCGACGAGTCCTTCCCGCAGCGTCTTGATGATGGGAATGCCGCCGGCGACGGACGCTTCGAAGTAGTAATGCCCGCCGAAGCGCTTCACCGCGTCGAAAATCTCCCGCCCGAATTCGTAGATCAGCGCCTTGTTCGCCGAAACGACGACTTTGCCGAGCTTGAGCGCGGCGAGCGTGTAGTCCTTCGCCTTCGTCGTGCCGCCCATCAGCTCGCAGACGATGTTCACGGCGGGATCGACGACGACCTCCATCGGATCGTCCGTCAGGATTTCCGCGGGAACGCGGACGCCGCGCGGACGTATGTCGAAAAGTTTTTCGCCGTGGTGCGCATCGGGCCTCCCCCTTTCAGAAAATCTTGCCCAGCAGGTAGCCCGCAAGCGGCGTCAGCACGGCGAGCGCGCCGGAGCATTTCCAGACGAACGCCTTCGTCTGACGCGCGTCGTTTTCCAGCTCGGAAATGCGCCGCGTGAGGCAGCTCGACACCGTCGTCTGCTCGGCGATTTTCTGCAGGATTTCCGTCTGCATTTCGCCGCGGCGGTTCGCGTCGCGCTTCATTTCGTCGAGCGTTTGCCCGATGTTCCGAATGTCCGCGTGCAGTTCGTAAATGTTCGGCTCGATTGGCATTTCGCCGCGCAGTTTACGCGTTTCCGGCGGCGCGGGCGTTCCCGCCGATGTCACGCCCCCTTCAGCTCCCGCGGAAAAAGTTGAAGAACGCCGCGATTTATCCGGCGGCATTTTTCCGCCTGTCGATTCATTCCGCTGTTCGGAACGGGAAAGACAATCCTTCAGAGCCGGACAAACGTCCGGCTTTTTTTTCAGCTCTTGAACTTTCTTTAAGCTTTTTTCTCCGCTTTTAGGCCGAGCCAAAGCGGGTGTTTATTCCAATTTTCCGGCAAACCGATTTCCTCAGGCGGAATTTTCGAAAAACGCGATTCGGCGAAGAGATTGTTTACCCGGTTTTGCCACCGAGTTTCAGGAGCAATCGCTCTCAAAAGCGCATTGCAAATCAAAAAGACGATGCCCGTTTGCCGCTCGGGAAAAGCGGAGCCTAACAAGGCTCTCCATCTTTTCGGGATTTTCGGGACTTTTGCCCAGCTCCGATCCATAACTCGGTTGTGATGAGCGCAGGCGTTTCTTACGTCGTTTAATACCGCAAGCCATGAAGAAAGCACTTTGTAATCAACGACTCCACACCGCCCCGCGATGCGGCGTCGGCTGGCTTTCGGCAGGCCGTTCAGGAAAATTTTCAGCGTAGTTCCGAAGTCGAAAACTTCCCCGGCGATGCAAATCGGCGGGTACGGTTCCGAATAATTAGCGTAATAAGAACGAATCGAGAGTGTGGATTTTTTCGCTCGGTCTATCTGCTTTTTGATGTGCTCAATAAATTTACCCCTTTCTTCCGTGCCTCCGCCGTAGTTTTCCGGGCAAAGATACCCGAAAAGCCCGGCGTTCATTGCCGATTCGTGAATCGTCATCGCTCTCACGGCGACCTCTATTCGCTCGATTGCGTCCAGCAACATGAAGCGCAGCGCGCGGTCAAAATCGTAAATGTCTTTTATTCGGAGGAAATCAGTTCGGATTTTCCGTTTCCGCTCTCCGTTCGGAAGTTCAACGCTTTCCGTTTCGGATTTGAACTTATACCAATATCCTTTCAGTCGATAATATCCGACGGTCTCCAAATATTTTTTGATTTCATCCTCGTTCCCGGAAGCGAATCGCAAACACAACTCCTGTGCCAAACTTTCAAGCGTTCGCGCGGTCTTCTCGAATACTTTATTTTGAGAGTTCATTTGCGAAATCTGAAACAAAAATAAAAGCCCCGCCAGATTTGCGCGAGATTCCTTTGTACAGAATCAAGAAGCGTGGCGGGTGATGACATCGGGGAAAATCCCAGCTTTTTGATAGGATGTCAACAGAAAACGCTCGCAACGCTAAAAAGCAACACGTTGCTTTTTAGCGTTGCGAGCGACTCATGTCGATTCTTTTCCTTACAGGAAAAATCCGCTCCCGCGGGAACTCAAAGCGCCGCGGCAAGCGCGCCGGAGTAGCTTTCCGCGAGCCGCTCGGAGAC
>ERZ779737.989-NODE-989-length-23860-cov-3.071540_pt1 | contig 23860 bp, 24 predicted proteins | sample MGYA00511889_ERZ779737 | MGnify/ENA primary metagenome ERZ779737 (study PRJEB29588, sample SAMEA2163575) | human gut metagenome | biome: human gut; feature: human-associated habitat; material: faeces | place: Denmark | collected 2008/2010 ... | reverse complement strand
ACCATGGCCACCCTCCCTAGCTCCCCCATAAGCAGCAGCCATTGAAGCGCATCCTGTATAAGCAAATAAATTTAGAACTAAAAATTCATCTTTATTGGATTTAGAAATTGTATCTATAATATAATCCCAATTAACCCCCTGTTCTGGGAAAATACCAGTATGCTTAAAATTGGTAGGGCTAATTTTAAAAGTTAAATCACGATATCTAATCGTCCAATACTCTGGTAACCTCTTCTTAAATTCCCAAAAACCACCACCAGTATTGCTTCGATGGTAATAACCATCCCATTTATTCCAAATATTATTATCTGACTTTGGCCATATAATTTGTGGGTCTGGTCTTCTCAAGATAACATTTCCAAATCTTTCTAATTTCTCCCCATCACCACTAGCCAAAATTTCATAATCATGCCAATTAGTACTTAAATTCATAAAACACCTCGAAAATATTATAACACAAGTTAATTAAATTAAAAACACTTGCTATATTTTTTCAGTTATGTTATACTTAACTTAAAATAAAGGAGTGTGGCAAAATGGAAAAAAAGACATTTATGCTCATGGATGAAAAAAGTATTGGTTATCAAGGAGAAATCATCACAGTTCTTGAATATGCTGGTGAAAATTATGCTGTATACGCAATTGACAAAGGTAACGGAACCAGTAATCTCTATGTCTCAAATTTAAAAAAAGATGAAAAAGGTAATGACATCCTCGTTTCTATAAAAGAAGAAAATAAGCTTCAAATATTTAAGATAGTTGAAGAGCTTATTGGAACTAACAGGTGAAATATGGATAACAAACTTATTATTTCCAAAGGCCCTGCGGTTGAATTAACTATTATTAATCGTATTAATCTAGAAAACTCATTTTTTAAACAACTCGAAAATACTAAATTAGAAGATATAAAACAATTTTTATCAACACCAAAAAAATTTGCTTGCATTCCATTAAAAGAAGATAAAATTCCTATATCTGAAATTCCTTTAGAAGATAATGATGACCATTCAAAAGAAGAAGAGTCAAAATCTCTAAGCGAATACATCGAAAAAAATAAAATAAAAATATTACCAGTACAAAATTACTTAAATAATCACTATGCCATATACATAAATAAAAATAAAGACTATTTAAGCACCTATGATAATGACAAACTAGATTCTCTTACCACAAACTTATCCAGTATGGAAGAAAAAGAAAATATTAAAATATCTGAACCCGAAAAAAAAATACTTCCATCAAGTGGAGGTTATGTAAATTTTTCACTTCTGTTTATAAGCATTGGCTTTCTATCATTTCTATCAGTTTTATTAGGACTATTAATATTGGGAAAATAGTCCTTTTATTTTGTAAAATAGCTGTATACATAATTTATTATAACTAAAAAATATTATATAATTATTATGGTGATAATATGAACAGTAAGCATTCACTAGTAGTAGTAATTAATAGTATTAAAGATATTGAGTTAATAACAGAAAAAACAGTATATATTAATATAAATTTAGACCTATATGATCCTAATATTATAGAGTACTTTGAAAAAAATGGGGCAAACTATTACTATTCAGACTGCATAAATAAAAACTGTGGATATAATTATGTTGATTACCAAACTTTTAAAGATGGTAATGAAGTTATTAAAAATATTATCGCATCTATCCCTAAAAAAGTAAGTCCCTTAGCAATAGCAAGATATCTTTATATCCAAATAGGAAAACTTATCAATTATGATATTAATTCCTTAGATAACAAAAATGATGAATCATCATTAAACCATTATCTTCAAACAAGTAATATTTGGGGCTCTTTAAAAACAAAAAAAGGAACAACTATATCCTATGTTAAAATATTTTATTATCTATGTAAAATATGTAAAATAGATAATGAAATAGTCTGTTTAAATACTAATAATCATCTTGGAAATAAAATAACCATAGATGATGGAAACCAAAAAATAAGCCTATTAACTGACTTGACCAAAGATACCCCATACATTCAAGCTAATCTTATGACAAAGTATTTTAGTAATTTCAACGAAAATAGAAACTTAGATCGTCAAATAAATTATATCAAAAATGACTATAACGATGAAGAACTAAATAATGCAATAAGAAAATTTAATCAACAAAAAGGGACATTCTTAGAGTTTTTAAAGGTAACTCAAAAATATTTACCATTAACTAAAATGGGACAGATAGAAATTGGAATAATTTACGACATGATATTGAAAGAACACAAACCAATGGATAATATATACATAAATAATTTATATATTAATAAAAATTCTCAAAATAAAGTTCATTTCATTTTATTTACTGATAAAGAAAATTATTTCAGTTATAACTATCGACAAAGAAGCTTTGTTAAAATACCTGCCTTAGAACTAAAAAAACGTTTAGAAAATGGTGAAATAGGTATATACCAAGGAGAAACGGTTCCTTTAGTTGAAGATGAGATAGCTAATAGAAAATAATTGTCAAATTATATAATTTTTATATCATTACTTGATAATTATAGTAAAATATGATATTCTTGTAGTATAAATATAGTAAAGTAGGTGATACCTTGAATTTTAAAAGAGTTATAATGATATTAAATGTAGTAACTATTGTCTTAATCATCTCTTTATTAGGCTTTAGTTATGCCTGGTATGTAGCTAGCAATGTATCAACCAAAATTAATATTAACACTCCAAATAGTAACATAATTAAAACAGACTTTGCCACAACAGAATATATAAATAATACCATTGGTGTTCCAATATTAGCTAGTGAAGTGGCCACCAAAGCTGATAAAAACATATTTACAATAATAGCTCAAGACACAATGACAAAAAAAGCAGATTACAATATATATATTGATGAAATTGTTATGGATGACGCCTTAAAAACATCTGATTTTAAATGGGAATTGTTAAAAGATAATACCAGTGTAGCAAATGGCGATTTTTCTTCTATTGGAAATAATACAAGAATAAATTTGTACACAACTAATTTAACATTAGGAGCAACGACGCCTGATAGTTATGAATTAAGAATATGGTTAGAAGAAACTGGAGAAAATCAAAATAACCTTATGGGAAAAAGATTCTCGGGTAGAATTAAAATAGATGTATATTTAAAAAGAGCGTAGGAGGGATTATTTTGAAAAAAAATAAAAAAAAGAATAAAAAGAAAAAAATCAATATTAATAGTCCTAAATACTTAATATATATAATTATAGGTGTTATAGCACTTTGTTTAATCACAATAGCGTCAACATACGCTTATTTTACTAGCTTAGTAACAGCTGATAACAATCAACTAAATTCAAATAGTGGTAAAATAGATATATCATATGAAAAAGGAACAGACATAAATGGTACACTATATGGTACAACTAACTATTTAAATGGGTTAAATACTACGGTTAAAATTAAAGCTAATATCAACAGCCTAAAAGCATACGTTGGAATCTATTTAAAAATAAATAGCATCGATAATGAATTAAAAAGTCCATATTTAAAATGGGCAGTATACAAAAATAATGGAACTACACCAATTAAAACAGGTACATTTGCCGGAGTAAACTCAGGAGAAAGTCTTCAAATTGTTGATAACTTTCTAGTGCCAGAAGAGTATGATAGCTACACAGTATATATATGGTTAGATGGTGAAGGAAGTACCAATGATATGCAAAATAAAATGTTTAGTGCAAGTATATATGCACAAGCTAATTATATTGCAGGTCAGTTAGAATAACAAACAAAAAATGACAAAAAATAAATACAAAAAATGCAAAAAAACTATTGCCAAATAGTTTTTTTTTTGGTATTATTATTAATGTAAGGAGGATAGAAAAAATATGAACGAAAATAATAATGGAAGAGGCCTATTCTATGGCGTGATTGGGGTTGCTACTTTAATAGTTGCAATTATTGGTGCAACATTTGCATACTTCTCAGTTAATGCAAGTATTACTAATAATAGTGATATCGCTGGTAGCACAGTTGAGCTTAGTGACACAACTATTGCTGGTACATTAACTAGAGTAACACCATCAACAGTAAGTATGGTACCATTAAAAACTGAAGAACTACAAAAAGGTATCACTGGTGAAGGTAACCAAAAATGTATCGATGAAAACGGTGCTAAAGTTTGTGATATTTATACATTAACTATCAACAACACATCTAACGCTCCAGTTTCATTAGCAGGTAATTTAAATATTACTGCTACAGATATGGCTGATTTAAGATGGTCATTACTTGAAAGCCCTGATTCAGCAACAGGTGCTACAGCAAAAGCAGTTAGTGATACAGTAATAGTAGCAAATGAACTTTTAGCAGCTAAAAATGGTACCAAAACTTACCATTTTGTTATCTGGTTTAACGAAACAGAATTAAACCAAAATGCTCAAGCTGGAAAATCTTACACTGGTACAGTAACATTTACAGCAGCTAATGGTGGTAAAATCACTGCACAATTCAGTAGCGGTAGCTAAAAAAACGATTTAATCGTTTTTTTTTGTATAACAATTATAAAAGTAGTTATAATAAATAATGAAAAAAACAAAGAATTTTAGCACTTACGCTTGACAAGTGCTAAAAAAGTGCTATAATTATAATTGTGAAAGGAGATAAGAAATATGAGTATTATACCAAGAAGATTTTATTTAGATGACTTTTTTGACGATTTTGTTCCAAGTAAAAATGATATGAAATGTGATATCTATGAAAAGGAAGGCAAACATCACATTGAAATAGATGTTCCAGGTTTTAAAAAAGAAGATATAAAAATTGAAGCTAAAAATGGATATCTAACTATTACTGCAGAAAAAAATAATAACGAAGAAGAAAAAGATAAAAATTATATTAGACAAGAAAGAATTTACAGCAAAGTTCAAAGATCATTTTATCTTGGTAATATTGATGAAAATGACATAGAAGCTAAATACGAAGACGGAACATTAAAAATTTCTATCCCTAAAAAAGAACAAATCGAAAACAAAAAGTATATTGAAATAAAGTAAATAAATAAAAAAATTTCACATCACATTGTGAAATTTTTTTAATATTAATTATTCTTTATTTCCATAATAATTGGTAAAATAATTGGACATCTACCAGTTTTATTGGTTAAAAACGGTGATAGGTTAGATATTAATTCACTTTTTAAATCGTTATAGTTAAAAGCATTACTTTTTAATTTGTTTAATATCGTTTCACTTGCTTTTTTTTCTATTTCCTTAATTAATTCTTCATTTTCATTAACTACAACAAAACCACGTGTACTAATAATAGGACGCCCAAGCATCTCTTTAGTTTCAAAATTAATATTCATTATAATGGCCATAATACCATTATCACTCATTAATTTTCTATCCTTAATCACAATACTTCCAATATCCCCAATTCTATTACCATCTACATAAATATCACTAGCTTGCACTTTGCCGGATTTTTTAATACCATCCTTATTCATGACTAAGACATCACCATTTTCCAAAATAAACGTTTTATTTTTAGGTATTCCACACAAAGTAGCTAAATCAGTATGACTTTTAAGCATTCTATATTCGCCGTGATAAGGAGCAAAATACTCTGGATTAATCAATCTAAGCATCAATTTTAATTCTTCTTGAGCTCCATGTCCAGAAGTATGTACTGCACTAATAGTATTAGTAAATACCTTAACTCCCTTTAAATAAAGTTTATTAATAGTTTTACCAACCGAAAGTCCATTACCAGGAATAGGTGATGAAGAAAATATCACGACATCATTAGGTAACAATTTAATTTGTTTATGTGAACCATCCGCAATTCTAGAAAGAGCAGCTAGTGGCTCGCCTTGACTACCCGTACATAATAAACATACCTCAGATGGCTTAAGTTTATTAGCTTCATCTGGAGTAATAATAATATCCTTATCCTTAATATAACCACATTCCTTAGCAATTTCAATAGAAGTGTCCATACTTCTACCAAATAAAGCTATCTTACGTTTATGCTTTTTACAAGTTTCAATAATATGTTTAAGTCTATATATATTAGAAGCAAATGTCGCAATAATAATCCTATTGCTTACATAAGAAGAAAATATATCACTTAAAGTTTCATCGACAATAGACTCACTAATAGACATACCCTCAACCAAAGCATTAGTACTATCGCTCATTAAGAGCTTAACTCCACTTTTACCAATTTCAGCCATTTTATGTAAATTAGACATAGGACCTATCGGGGTCATATCAAATTTAAAGTCACCAGTCATCACAATTTTACCATTTGGAGTGTTAATACAAATTCCATGTGAATCTGGTATTGAATGCGTTGTTCTAAAAAATTCTATTTCAAAAAATTTAGACTTAATTTTTGTTTTTTCTTCATATACAATAATATTCTTATAATTAATATTTCGCTCTTCTAATTTTTTTCTAATTAATGCTGCAGCTTGTTTAGGCGCATATATCACCGGGATATTCACCGTTTGTAGTAAAAATGGTATACCCCCAATATGGTCTTCATGACCATGGGTAATAATAAGCCCTTTTATTTTTTTTTCATTTTGCTTAAGATAAGTAAAATCTGGAATAACATAATCTATTCCGAGCAAATCACTCTCAGGAAACATTACTCCCGCATCGACGATAATAAGTTCACTATTGTGACTTACCACGTACATATTCTTACCGACTTCGCCCAAGCCGCCTAAAGCGAAAATCAAAGTATCATTATTAAATTTCATAAAACTCCTTTCTTAATAAATTAAAAGTAATAAAGAATTAACTACATAATTATACTATATTTTTTACAATTTGTCTAGGATTAAGTTAACGGTAAAAAATTAAAAAACAACAAACTTGTCTATTATTTATTCCCTTTGATAAAAATATTTAGTATAATTAAACTAAAGGTTGTGATTATATGAAAAAATTATTAATAGGTGCATCAGCGTTAGTTATATTAATTATCATAACTTTAATAAGTTATAATATCGTTCAAGCCAATAATCCTGTTCCGGAAAAAACTTCACTAATTAGTATTCAAAAAGACATAGATAAAAAAATAAGTACCTACGGTTATACTTTTGATAACCCAAATATTATTTTAAATCCCTATGAAATCTCCCCACTTACCGCTTTAATCGCCTTTGAAACAAAAAGTCCAGAGATAATTACTATAACTATAAAAGGGAAAGATAAATTAACAACTTATAGCCATACTTTCGATAAAACAGACAAGCATTATATTCCCGTATATGGACTATATCCAAATTACAATAATGAAATAATTATTAAAAGCGAAACTAAGGAAAAAGTTATCAATATTAAAACAGAACCTCTTCCAGAAGATTTCATTCTACCTACCAACATCACAAAAAAAGAGGAATATTTAACTAACGAGCTATATTTTTATACTCCATCTTCTAAAGGCTATACCTGTGCCTATGATACCAATGGTGATGTCAGATGGTATTTAACTAAAAATTTTATTTGGGAAATAAGTAGACTTAAAAATGGACATTTACTCTTAAGTACTGATTCCTTAGTCAACTATCCATACTACACCACTGGCTTATTTGAAATTGATTTGCTCGGCAAAATTTACTATGAATATTTAATTGATGGAGGATATCATCACGACTATTACGAAATGGAAAATGGCAACCTTTTGGTTTTATCCAATAACCTAAGCGATGGAACGGTTGAAGACTATATCGTCGAAATAGATCGTAAAAATGGAAATATCGTAAATACCATCGATTTAACCACTATCTTGCCACAAGAAGAAGGTAAAAGTGCAAATTCCACTGAATATGATTGGTTCCATAATAATTCCATCTGGTATGACAAAAATACCAATCAAATACTTTTATCTGGAAGACATCAGGATATTGTAGTAAGCCTAGATTATACCACAAAAAAAATTAACTATATTATTGGCGATCCCACTAATTGGAGTAGTGAATATCAAAAATATTTTCTAACTCCAACAAATAATTTAGAATGGCAATACGCTTCCCACGCAGCAAAAATACTACCTAATGGAGATATTTCTCTTTTTGATAATGGAGTTAATCGTTCTAAAGAAGAAAAAAACTATCTAAAAGCAGAAAATAATTATAGTAGGGGAGTTATCTATCGTGTAGATAAAGAAAATATGACTATTACCCAAATATATCAATATGGTAAAGAAAGAGGAAGCAGCTACTATTCACCATATATTTCAGATATGGATTATTTAAATGATGGGCACTATCTAATACATTCAGGTGGCATTTCCTATAAAAATGGCCAAATTCTAAACGTTCCCGCCTCACTAGGAGAAGCGGACACCCTAAAAAGTATTACCACTGAAATATTAAATAACGAAGTAATATTTGAAATAGAACTACCTACCAACAATTATCGTTCAGAAAAAATGCCATTATATCAAAAAGATAATTATCATCCTACCGAAGGAATAACCTTGGGAAGTTTTAATAAAACAGAAACGTCAAAAAAACAAGTTCCATTAATAAAATATACAAAGGAAAATGACACCTACAATAAATATAATATTGTTATTGAAAAAGAAACTAATAGATTAGCAATCACCGGTACTTTTTCCAAAAATGATAAGGTAAAAATTATTCTAGATAAATTTCTTGGTAAAAAAACTTATGATTTCATTATCAGCACAAGACCATATACAGCAATGTGTGTAGATACCTTTAATAACAACAAAGAAGAAAAACTTACCCTCACTAAATATATAAACAATACCACTTTAAACGGTAAATATTCAATATACATATATATAAATGGAACAGTTTATAAAACAAATTACTATGTTACTTTTTAAAAGATGATTAGTCATCTTTTTTTTACTACTAAAATCAACAAAACGACAATATAATTGAAATTCATCTATTATACTTACACTAGAAAGAGGGTAAATAGATGAAGAAAAAGCTAAATATAATACTGAATATAGCTATTATTTTAACCATTGCAAATATAACATATAACCTCTACCTTTCTAAAACCGCCTATAAACAAATAGATATAACCGCATCTACCAAAATCATTTCATCACAAAATATTAACTACATAAAATATTATAAAGACTACTACCAAAACGAAGATATAATAGGAATTTTAGAACTAACCAACAGTGAATTAGTAACCCTAGTTCCGCAGACTAAAGATAATACCTATTACTTAAATCATTTAGTTAATCACGAAAAAAGCAAATTAGGCTCTACCTTCTTAGATTATAGAATCAATTTAAATAACTATCAAAAATTGATTATCTATGGTCACAATAGCTATGACAATAAAACGCCATTCAATAAGTTAGCAAATTTTCTAGATTATAACTATTATTTACTTCATCCAACAATAAAATTCACTACCGAATTTTTTTCTGACGTATATCAAATATTTTCCGTATATTCTACCAAAACAGATTACTTCCATACTAATATATATTTTAACGATGATAACTCTTACCTAGACCATCTAAAAAAGCTAAAAGAAAGATCAATCTACAATATTGATATTGATTTAACAAATAGTAAAACCCTTATATTACAAACATGTCTAAACAATAAAACAATATTAATAATATCAGCAATTAAGATAGGAGAAACTAATGAAAAAGATAATTTTATTTTTTAGTTTTATCATAATTTTAAGTATTAGTATAAATCCTGTTTATGGCCAAAACCAATCAAATGACTCGATACTAATAATTTCATTTAAAGATATATTTGGTCAAACAATAAAAGAAGATATTATCTTAGAAGGTCACATCAACGAAGAATATAGAATAAAAGAGTATGACATTAAAGGATATACCTTAAAAGAAATAATAGGTAACAAAAGTGGAATATTTTTAAAAAATAAATCTAATATTACATATATATATGAACCAGATATTCCATCTACCTCAATTACTAAAATAGAACTATTAACTAGTATCATCACCTTAATATTTATCTTAATATTAAAAAAATGTTGACTTAAACTTTAATTTTTGGTATTATTTACTTGTAAATCAATGAGAAGAAATATTATGTACTTACTTTATATTAGTGAGCTTGGTATAGTGAAAACAAGTTATAAAGATACATAGTTCCTATCTTCTTAAGAGAAACTAATCATTTCCGGGTAATTCCGTTAGCAATAATTAAGCAAAAATGAGGATGGTACCGCGTATTAACGCTCCTTAAAACCATACTCATTTTTTTATAAGAAAGAAGGTATAATATGAAAATGTCAAACTTAGGTTTTAAAAATGTAAAAATAAAAGAAGTAGATTCCATGTATCCAGCACAAGATATTCTGATGAAAACAAGTCAAATCAAACAATATGGTAGTGGTATTTATGCCTTTGATAATATTCCTCTATTGGTTATGGATAATATAGAAAACGTTATTAAAAAACACTTTAATCGCATGGGCTGTGTCGAAGTAAGAATGCCCATCCTTCAACAAAAAGAACTTTGGCAGTCATCTGGTCGTTGGGACAAATATGTTTCAGATGGCGTTATGTTAGTAGTAGATACAGATAAAAATTCATATGGACTTGCACCAACCGCTGAAGAAGCAATAACCAATTTTGTTAATAACAGAATAACTTCTTATAAACAATTACCTGTGTATTATTATCAAATTGATACCAAGTTTAGAAATGAATTAAGAAATAGAGGGTATCTATATCGTGGTAAAGAATTTTTAATGTTTGATTTATATACATTTGATAAAACCGAAGAAGATATGAACGAAATATATGATAAAATAAGAAATACATACTTTGAAATCTTTGATGAATTAGGCCTAACTTTAATACCAGTAGCAGCCGATAACGGAGCAATCGGTGGTAGCAAATCGGAAGAAATGATGGTTTTAAGTGAAAGTGGAGAAGATACTATTTTGTACGATGAGAATAGTAAACAAGGTATAAATATTGAAGTTTTAGATAAAGAAAATGCCGAAGAATATCTATTAAAATATTATAATATAAAAAATATATCAACACTAAAAAAATCTAAAGCTATAGAATTAGGACATATCTTTGCCCTTGGAACTAAATATTCACAATCTATGGACATTAAATATGTCGATTGTAACAATAAAGAACAACCATTTTATATGGGATGCTATGGAATAGGGGTATCTAGAGTACTAGGACTAGTCTATGAAAATAATACCATTAAAGAAAACAATCAAGTAATAGGATATTCCCTACCATTAAGTGTAACCCCATACTATTTAACCATCATCTATCACGAAACTAGAAAAGAAACATCACAAGAAATATACAATCAATTTATAAAAAACGACATACCTGTAATAATTGATGATACAAATGCTACTATCGGCGAAAAAATCAGAAATGCTAAAATTTTAGGTATCCCATATATTGCAATTCTTGGAAAAAACACTAAAGATACGGAAGTTGAATTAGAAAAAACAAAAGATAACCAAAAAGAAATAATGGACATAAATACTCTTTATACAACCATTGAACATCTAAAACAAACCAAAGAAGAATATCACTTTAATAATTAATGAATAAAAATACTCCTTTTATATCAATATATATATGAAAGGAGTTTTTTATGGCCAGACATAAAGTGGAAATTTGTGGTGTAAATACAGCTAATATAAAAATATTAAAAAATGAAGAAATGATAGAATTATTCAAGAAAAAAAGTAAAGGTGATAAAGAAGCTAAAAATATTCTTATAAATGGTAATCTTAAACTTGTCTTAAGCATATTAAAAAAATATAACAATCGCTGTGATAATCTAGATGATTTATTCCAAGTTGGCTGTGTCGGATTAATTAAAGCTATAGACAACTTTGATCTTTCACATGAGGTAAGATTCTCTACCTATGCCGTTCCCATGATAACAGGAGAAATAAAAAGATATCTAAGAGATAATAATCCCCTAAGGATATCTAGAAGTATCAAAGATATAGCATACAAAACCCTAAAATTAAAAGAACAATTAATGGACATTAATGGCAATTATCCAACCAACGCTGAAATTGCTGATATATTAGGGGTTAGTGAATACGATATAATAAGTGCTCTAGAAAGCCTAAAAGATCCAATCAGTATGTATGAACCAATTTATAATGATGGTGGAGACACAATTTATCTATTTGATCAAATAGCAGCCAAAACCGATGATTATGAATTAGACACTAAAATATCTCTTGATAAAGCCCTAAACAGCCTAAAAAAACGTGAACGATATATCCTAGACCAACGATATATAATAGGCAAAACCCAAATGGAAATTGCACTAGAATTAGGAATCAGTCAAGCTCAAATATCTAGAATTGAAAAAAATGCTATTACTCATATAAAAAAGAAAGTTAAATAGCTTAATCATAAATAATAGACTAACTAATATAATGTAAATATAAGGAGGTACTATGAGACTTTCTGATTTACAACTAAAAGAAGTAGTAGATATATCTTTCGGTAAAAAAGTAGGAAACATTATCGATATAACCATTGACTTATCAAGTGGAAAAATAAGCAATCTAATTATTGAACCTTCTAGAAATATGCGTAAATTCTTATCCACCAAAGAAGACCGCGAAATTATGTATAATCAAATTATAAAAATTGGGGACGATATCATTTTAATCGATACTAAACATTAAATTAGTATCTTTTTTTTAAATAATATTGTATAATTAAAGTGGTGATTTTATGAAAAATAAAGGATTTAGCTTAGTTGAATTAATTGTAACCTTGGCCATCATGAGTCTAATTTTATTAATAACCATTCCAATAATTATAAATTCATTAGATAAAGGACGTAATAAAACCTACGAGATATTAAAAGAAAATATGATTCCCTCTGCAGAAAGTTATTTAATTGAATGTCGTACTAACCCCTCATCACCAATATGCATAGATAGAGTTTGGGAGGGGACAGAATTTACATTTACCGCAGGAGAATTATTAAATAAAGGATTCTTAAAAGTTCCAAGTGATTTAGTTAAAGATAGCCAAAATGGGAAAAAAATATATAACCCTTCTACCAACAAAGAAGTAGGTGACTGTCTTAAAATAACAGTAACCATTGAAAATTATCAATATCAATATAATGTTAGTGATGAGGAATGCAATGGATAAATTAGTTGGTAATAGTTGGGATGAAATAATGCAAGATGAATATCAAAAAGAATATTTTCGTAAAATCGTATTATTTATCAATAAAGAATACAAAAATAAAACCATTTTTCCCCCTAAAAACTATATTTTAAGATCCCTAGCACTCACTGATTACCATAATGTTAAAGTAGTGATTTTAGGTCAAGACCCTTATCACGGAGTAGGAGAAGCAAACGGGCTATCATTTTCAGTCAACAAAAATATTAAATTACCACCATCATTAAAAAACATCTATAAAGAATTATTAAATGACTTAGGAATTGATAATGGTAATAATGGGGATTTAACCCCTTGGGCCAATCAAGGAGTATTATTATTAAATTCCATCTTAACAGTAGAAAAGGATAAACCAGCTAGTCATAAAAACTTAGGCTGGGAAATATTCACCGATGCTATCATTAAAAAGCTAAACCAAAAAAAAGAACCTATCGTCTTTATTCTGTGGGGGAATTTTGCTAAAAGTAAAATTTCACTAATTACCAATCCTAATCATTATATTATATCTTCATCTCATCCCTCACCATTTTCTTGCAATTACGGATTTTTTGGTAGTAGACCATTTTCTAAAACCAATGAGTTTTTAAAAAAAATTAATCAAAAAGAAATAAACTGGCAAATATAATATAAACCATAAATTTTAATACATATTTTTTCTCTATCATAATATAATTTACTAGATTAGAAAAGAGGGAATATATGATCAATAAAAAAAATTTATGGTTTTTAACACTTTTTAGTCTAGTACTAGTTTTAAGTGTTTACTATGTAACTATGCCTAGCGAATTATTAACTACTAATAATAGTGCCATACCTAATAATAATGATTCAAACCAAAATGATGTGGTAATAAAAGAAAGTGACATAATAACTGCACTTCGTGTTGAAGCTGATGACCAAATGCTAGAAGAAATGTCCTCCTTAAAACAAATTCTTACAGATTTAAATGTTTCTATTGAAGACAAAAATAGTGCCTTTGAAAGTTTAAAATCATTGAATGAACAAAAAGGCAAAGAAACTAAACTGGAAAATATAATTAATGAAAAATATCAGGTAAATTCATTCGTTAAAATTGATGCTGATCAGGTAAGAGTAGTAGTGGGTAGTACTGAACACTCAACCGAATTAGCAAACAACATTATGCGTACCGTTCAAAGTGAGTTTAAAGATAAAATGTATATATCAGTCCAATTTCAAAAATAAAATAAAGAGGTCACCCTCTTTATTTTATTCTAGCCATATATTCATCAAAAGTTAAATTATTAGAATTAATATAAGTAGCCACATTCACACCAACATATCTAATATGCCAAGGTTCAAATTGATAACCTGTTACTGCTTCCTTATTCTTAGTATATCTAATAATAAAGCCATACTTATAAGCATTATTAACAAGCCACTCATATTCAGCACTATCCTCATCCAAAAATTTTTTATCACCATCAGCAACATCAATAGCAAGCCCCGTTTGATGTTCAGAATAACCAGCTCTAGCTGAATAAGTATCTGCTTCAATAACACCATCTCTTGCCACATAACTATTATATAATCCAGATTGATATTGATAAGAACGATATCCACTTCCTACTAGCAATTTTAAATTATCCAATTTAGCCGCATCAGCCAACTTCAAAAAAGCTTCATAAACTTCCTTCTTCAAAGTATTACTCTTAGTACTATAATTAGAATCTACTTTTACCAAATCATTTGGGACATAACTACTGCTGAGTTTATTATATTTATTACATAAAACTAATAAATCATCTGGATTACTAATATCATTAACATCAGTATAATAATCTTTATCCAAACCAATATTTACATAAGTAACAACATCTTCATATCCTAAATCTTTCATCTTTTTATGATAAGTAATATATCTTTCTAAATTATCATTAACAAAATATGATAAATCTAAATATTTTTGAATATCACCAATATATTCACTACTAGTAACCAATTGAATATATTTCTTTTCTAATTTTTCATATATCTTATTAACATCAGAAAAAGAATACCCCATATCCATTAACTTATTAATATTAACAATAAAATCTTCATCATCGACATAAATAATATTTAAATAATTATTAAAATATCTATCAATATAATTATTACTACTAATGGCAACTTCTAAAGTTTTAGAATATTTATTATATTTTATTATTGGAATAGTCAAATCTTTCTTATCAAAAAAGTCGATAGTCTCCTTACTGTAATTTAACTTACCTAATTTATATTTATTAATTTTATCATCCAATATCCCAAAATTAAGTAAACTTAAAATTATTACTATAATTAACAGAATAACAACAATTAATATTTTTTTAAATTTATTTCTTTTCTTTTTTTTCATAACTACCTCCACAATAACATTATAACCCCAAAATAGTATTTTTTCATCTATTTCTCATTCAAAAAATAAAAACTACTATTTTAATGTATAGTAGTTTAACTAATATTATTACTAAAAGTTTCCTTAGCTACATTCTTCAATGCCTCTGACTTATCATTTATCTCATCATCAAGCTCAATTAATTTCAATATCTCTTCAAAAGTAGTAAATCCCCCAACTACTTTATAAAGACCATCTTGTAAAAGAGTAATAACATCACTATTATAAACTAATTCTCTTAGTTTTTCTTTTTTTATACCATCGGATATTGCATCTCTAATATCTTGATTAATAAGTAAAACCTCGTGAATAGCAATTCTTCCTCTATATCCAGAACTACATTCTGGACAACCTTTAGCAACATAGATAAAATCAACATCTTGACCAATAACCGCTTTAAATAATTTTTTCTCATATGGTGTAGTTTCTCTCTTAACTCTGCATTTTGGACATAGCTTCCTAGCCAATTTCTGTGATACAATTCCAGTAAGTGCACTAGCGAGTAAGTATCTTTCAACATCCATATCTAAAAGTCTCTCGATTGTATTTAAAGAATTATTGGTATGTAATGTCGACAACACCAAATGCCCAGTAATAGATGCTCTAACTGCGATTCTAGCAGTTTCACCATCCCTAATTTCACCGATCATAATAACATTAGGGTCTTGCCTTAAAATTGATCTTAATACCGTTGAAAAATCAAGCCCAATATCACTATTTACTTGTACCTGACTAATTCCCTCGATATCCATTTCTACTGGGTCTTCAACTGTAATAATATTAACACCCTCAACATTTAACTTTTGTAAAAAAGAATAAACAGTAGTAGATTTCCCACTACCAGTAGCCCCAGTTACCAAAATAATACCATTAGGATTATTAATCATTTTAAGTATTTTTTGATAATTACTTTCATTAAAATACAAATATTCGATTCCCTTCAAGCTCATAGAATAATCTAAAATACGGATAACTATCTTTTCTCCTTTTTTAGTAGGTAAAGAAGATACCCTCATATCCAAATTAAGATTATTAAGAACTTGTTTTATCGCCCCATCTTGTGGTAATCTAGTCTCTGTAATATTCATCCCTGAGATAATTTTAATTCTAGTAATTAAATTATTTTTAAACAAATTAGGCACATCTGCATAATTTTGTAAAATACCATCGACCCTAATTCTAATTTTTAAAACTTCATCATGCGGATCGAAGTGTATATCTGAAGCTCCCTTATTAACAGCATCGATTATAATATCATTTACAATATCTGCAATAGGCATTTTATTAAAATCAAAAGTTTTCCCCATCGTATCACCCTTTAATATTCTTATCACAAAATACTAGTATTTATTCTAAAAATATTATATAATATATTTACAATAAAGGCAAGTATAAAAGAAGGTGAATAAATGAAAAAAAATAACAAAGGCTTTATGTTAGCAGAATTAGTAATCGTCTCTGCCGTAGTAATAGGAACGATGGTAGCACTATATACTGGCTTCAATAAAGCCTCCATAAACTATAAAGAAAGAAGCAAATATTATAGTATTGACTGTCTATATGCCGGACAAACTATAAAAAATCTTTTAATAGATGAATTTAAATTAACAGACCTTTTAAATAATACTGAAAATTATATAGACATTAATGAATATTGTAAAAGCGTAGGGGAAAGCTCAGCCTTTAACCAATACTGCCAAGCAGTATATAAAAGATACAATATTGATAAAATGTATTTAGTAAAATACAATAAAGAAAACATCAATCTATTAAAACAAAATAATGACGTTGCTTTAGAAAAGTATTTAAATATCCTATTGAAAAGTATTGAAGAAGATAATACCTATCGTATAATCATTAAAGATAAAAAAGATTATTTTGCCAATCTAAAGGTGGTGTAATATGAAACTAAATAATAAAGGCTATTTAATTGTGGAAATCGTTTTATCAGCTACTATTGCTTTTGCTATAATGTATTTTTTAATTGATTTAACCTTTAATTTCAAAAGTAAAAGTGATGATTTATATAAAGAAACTGTCTTTATCGCTGATAAAAATATCATTACCAAAACCGTAATGGATGATATTAACAGTATGCCAGTATCTAAAATAGATTTTAGTTGTAACCAAGGAAATTATCGTTGTGTAGATATTACTTATCAAACCAACGATACCAAAGTAACCAAAAGATTTGGAATTAATACTGAAAATAAAAATGTTCAATATGGAACAATAGAAAATGGAACTTACAACAAAACGGATTATTATTATGAAAAAGATTTATCTTCCGATTTAACAATAGGCACAGTAAGCATAGAAAACAATTGCTATGGTACCAATGTAGTTGAAGAAGAAGATGCTAATCAAATCTTAATATGTAATCCCAACAACGATGATTCTGACATATTAAAAAATAATGGACTAGTAACTATTAACTTTAATGCTACATCACAATTTTTAGAAAATGATTATGGCATTAACATTACTATTCCCTATAACAATATAGAAGTAACAATTGATATTCCACCATGTTTTAATTACCAAAACGCACCAGCATCTCCAGAACTACCAGATGGTATGATACCAATAAAATTTGATGGTGAAGTAATAAAAAAAGCCGATATAAATAATCAAGATAACGATTGGTATAATTATGATGAAGGTAAATGGGCTAATGCTGTAATGGTAACAAGTGAAACAAGAACAAACTATATGAACGCTACAGCAGGAACTACTATAACATCATCGAATATCTTAGCATACTATGTTTGGATCCCAAGATACAGTTATGAACTATTTTCTGAAAACCAAACCACCATGAAACAAATATGCATAAATTTTGAAAACTCTACTGATACCAAACAAAATGGAAATAAAGAAGGAAGTTTATTAACCCATCCATCATTTACCTTTGGCAATACCGAACAAAATGGCATCTGGGTATCAAAATTCAAAAGTACAGGTTCAATAACCTCACCAACTGCCAAACCGAATGCCGGAATAAGTAAATTAGCCCTAATTTCTAGACAGTATCAACAATCTCAAAATTTTAACCAATACTTAACAACTACTGGTCAAAATAATTATGATGTTCATATGTTAAAAAATACCGATTGGGGAGCAATATCATATTTAGCATATAGCCAATATGGAATTTGCAATAACGGTGATAGTACTTGTAATAGTATTGAAGCAAATACCACTGACTATTCAGGGGGTGGCTCTGGCTGGATGATACAAAATATTAATCAAAGCACAACAAATAACATTTATGGAGTATATGATATGAAATCATCTAAACAAGAGCACGTCATGGGTAACTTTGGTGAAATTGTTGGTCAAAATCTTACATATCCTGATTCAGCAACTTCTTCCAGTTATAACCATTCCAATTTTATAGGACAAATATATGATATTAATACTTATGATTATATATCTTCAAAAGCAAGAAATACCAAAGAGTGTAGAACGGTAGGAGATAGCGATTGCTACTATGAAGGAATAAAAAACGAACAAGATAATTACTATGGTTCGTATGGAGAACCAATAGAATTTCCAAACAACAAATATTATGATTTATATGAGTTAACAACCACATCGGGTGATTATGATAAATCCCTAGCATACATTAAAGGGGATGCCACATATGAAATTAAAAATCTAGAAGAAATAACTAACTCAGGTAGTTGGATAACAGATTCTGAATGTATGACAGAACCTACTAACTTTGTGGATACCATATCAGAATGCAAATTATTCCATACTTGGTATGCCAGAGGAAACATTAACAGTATTTTCTATTTTAAAACCACCCAAGGTAGTGGTAATACTTATACCGCACGCTCAGTAATCACCAAAAAATAATTATTTATTCACAATTCGACATATTCCACCATAACAATATAATATATTATATATGGTGATAATATGAATTTAAAAAAAATGATAATACCTTTAATTCTTTCAATCCTATTTGGCTATTTTTGCGGTAATTTTGTTTTCAAAATATACAAAGAAAAAACAGATGCTATCTTAGATAGTACCAAAGTATATCTTCTCCAAACAGGAGCATACACCACCTTAGATAGTATGAAAAAAAATACTACCTTAAAAAATTATATCTACTATCAAGATGATGGACTTTATAAAACTATTATGGCAATTACTAAAGATAAAGATAATATTAATAAAATAAAAAAAATATATAATGAAGATATAATTATAAATGAATATTATCTAGATAATCCAACTATTAATAGTCAAATTAAAAAATATGATATAGAATTAAAAAATACCTCTGATAATAGCAAAATTCAAGAAATATTAGATGAAATGTTAAAAATATATCAAGAATCAAATCAAATAAAATTAGCTAAAACAACATAAAAAATTGTCTTAGCTTTTTATTTTAATAATATCATTATAAATTCATATAATTATGTAGGTGATCATATTGAAAAAAGCATTTCAAATAATAGGACTATTTACCATAATTTGTTTTAGTTTTTTTATAACAGAACAAACAGTAACAGTTGTAAAAGAACAAGATCCTATAATGATTGAATTAGAAAGTATTAAAAATAAATATTATCAAGCTCCAGTAAATGCTATAATTAAAGGAAATACCATTATCCCTGGTATCAGTGGCAAAGAAATTGATATAGATAAAAGTTATAGTAATATTAAAAAAGTAGGGTATTTTGATATAAAATTATTAAAATATAAAAAAGTAAAACCATCAATATCTCTAGTATATAACCAAGATAAATATATAATTCAAGGTAATCCCATCCGTAATCAAGTATCATTATTGTTTATCTTAGATACAAATGACAAAGTAGAGCAGCTAAACACTATTATAAAAGACACTAAAGTAAATTACTTCATCACCGCTGATTATCTAAATAATAATCTAAAAACCATAAAAAAACTAAGTACTAATAAAGAAATATATAACTATGGCTATAGTGGTAACTATACAGAAAGTCTATTACTATTTGCAAACAATCTTATAAACCATAATGCAAATAATAAAAGTGTATATTGTCTTACTAAAGAAGAAAATGAAAATACATTAAAAACCTGTAACATTGTTACTAACTATGTTATAAAACCAAATATCATTACCCAAAAAAGCCCCTATAATGAAATAAAAAATAATCTTACCAGTGGTAGTATAATCTTACTAGATGTAAATAGTCAATCATTAAAAGAATTACCTAGTATAATTAATTTTATAAATAGCAAAGGTTATAAAATTGTAACCCTCTCTACCTTGCTAAGTGAAGAATAACTAATAAAAATTATTATTAAATTTAATTTTAAAAAAAGCTTTAAGGTCAAATTTTTATAATAAACCTTGAGTTTTTTTTATTTTTTTGTTATAATTGGTAAGTCTTTATACTTTTATTAAATTTTAAAGAAAGGAGATTTATGAGTAAAATTAAAATTTATGCTCTAGGTGGATTAAATGAAACTGGTAAAAATATGTATGTTATTGAAATAGATAAAAATATTTTAGTTTTCGAAGCCGGTTTAAAATACACCGAAGGAACAGCGTTAGGAATAGATTATATTATTCCTAATATTGATTATTTAAAAGAAAATAAAGAAAGGATAAAGGGTATCTTTTTAACTCACGGCCACGATGAAAATATAGGGGCATTAGGTGATATTATCCCTTATTTAAATAACGTTGATATTTATGCGTCTAAATTTACATTAGATATTGTAAAAAAAGATTTAGAACCAAAAGATATGAAAAATGTCAATTTAATAGAAATAAAACCACATAAAACAATTAACGTATCTGGTATCAATATATTTCCTGTAAGTTTGTCACATTCCATACCAGATAACCTTGGCTATGCCGTATATACCAAAGATGGTGTGATATTTATTGCCCTAGATTTTGTATTCGACTCATTAATGCAAGGACCATATAAAACTGATATAGGTAAACTAGCATACATTGGAAAACAAGGAGTACTATGTCTTCTTTGCGAATCTGTGTACGCGGCAAAACCAGGATATACATCACCTAATCATCGTATCTCATCATTAATTAAAGAAACTTTAAATACAAAAGAAAATAGAATTATTTTCAATGTTTTAACATCCCATATATATAGAATACAAGAATTATTTAATGAAGTATCAAAGACCAATAGAAAAGTAATAATTATGGGTAAAAAACTACAAAATACTATAAATGATGGAATAAACGATGGATATATTAAAGTGAATAAAGATATTATAGGTGATTTAAGCAACATAAACGATAATAATGTTGTTATATTGGTATCAAACGAAAAAGAAAAACCATTTTCTAGCCTAATAAAAATAGTAGGTGGTTATGACAAATACATTAAATTAAAAGAACAAGATACCATCTTTATAGCAATACCTTTATATGAAGGAAAAGAAAAAATATACTATGAAGTATTAGATAATATTGCTAAAATAGGATGCGATGTAGTAACATTATCCCCTAAAAATAATTTATCACATCACGCTTCAAGCGAAGACATAATGTTAATGATCGATTTGATGAAACCAAAATACTATTTCCCAATTAAAGGAGAATATCGTTATCAAGTAGAAAATGCCGATTTAGCATACAAATTAGGTATACCAAAAGAAAATATTTTTCTAAAACAAAATGGTGAAGTAATAACTATAGAAGATGGTGTAGCAATAGATACATATGAAAAAGTACCATGTGGAACGACCCTAATCGACGGTAATTCCAATGATGATGTTGGTCAATTAGTTTTAAAAGACCGCGAAATATTAAAAGATAATGGTATTGTTATTGTAGCCATAACTTTAGATAAAAAAACTAAAAAAGTTTTATCAGGACCAGAAGTACTAACAAGGGGATTTGTTTATGTTAAAGATAATGCTAAATTAATTGAAGATATCATTAAATTATCAAACACCATAGTATATGAAAATGTAAATGGTAATTATTTAGATTATAATAAAATTAAAACATTAATAAGAGAAAAATTATCGACATTCTTATACAAAGAAACTGAATGTAATCCGATGATTATAACAGTATTAAATGAAATATAGGTGCAAAGATGAATAGACTAATATTAATAAAATATGGTGAATTAACTACAAAAAAACAAAATCGCAATTTATTTGTTAATACATTATATCAAAACATAAAACAAATTTTAAAAAACTATAACTGCATTATAACTAAAAATAGAGTTCGTATGTTCATCACTTGTGATGAAAAAGATATTGATAAAATAAAAGATAAATTGACTAATATATTTGGTATTCATAGTATAGTAATATGCTATAGAGTTAATAATAATATTAATGAAATATCATCTACTGCCCTTGAAGTTGCCAAGACATTTAATTTTAAAACATTTAAAGTAGAAACAAATAGAAGTAACAAAAACTTTGAAATGAATAGTATGGAAGTAAGTAGCTATTTAGGAGGGTATCTTTTAAAAAATATTGAAAATATCAAAGTTGATGTTCATAACCCAGAATATACTTTAAAAATAGAAATAAGAAACGATTATACTTATATATACGCCTCTGAAATAAAAGGAATAGGTGGTTACCCAGTTGGTGTTCAAGGCAAAGGACTATTAATGTTATCTGGTGGTATAGATTCACCAGTTGCACTATATTTAGCCTTAAAACGAGGTATAAACGTAGAATGTATATACTTCGAATCGCCACCGCATACTAGCCTTCAAGCAAGATTAAAAGTAGAAAAGTTAGTTAATATATTAACCGAGTATACACCTAATATTAAACTACACATAATTAACTTTACCGAAATACAAGAAGCTATATATAAAAATTGTAATCCTACTTATATGATAACCATAATGCGAAGAATGATGTATCGAATTAGTGAAAAAATAGCTAAAAAAAATAAATGTCATTGCATTATTAACGGTGAAAGTATTGGCCAAGTTGCCAGCCAAACACTAACAAGTATGGAAGTTATTAATAGTGTTACTAATTTTCCAGTAATAAGACCAGTGTGTTGCCTTGACAAATTGGAAATAATAGCATTAGCCAAAAAAATAAAAACATATGAAACGTCAATATTACCATATGAAGATTGCTGTACAATATTTTTACCAAAACACCCAGTGATAAATCCAAAATTAGATAATTGCCTAAAAGAAGAAGCGAAGTTTGATTATGAAAAATTAATACAAGAGTGTGTAAATCAAAAAAATACCATTGTTATAAGTTCAAAAGAAACAATCTAAATTTAACCATAAATTGCCAGCGAATAAAATGTATTAAATTGT
>ERZ779737.984-NODE-984-length-23964-cov-3.109331_pt1 | contig 23964 bp, 19 predicted proteins | sample MGYA00511889_ERZ779737 | MGnify/ENA primary metagenome ERZ779737 (study PRJEB29588, sample SAMEA2163575) | human gut metagenome | biome: human gut; feature: human-associated habitat; material: faeces | place: Denmark | collected 2008/2010 ... | reverse complement strand
TTTTTTCTGTCCCTTTGCGCCGACTTCTTTTAATATGATATGTCTTGAATAACGCTCAATCTGCTCATCTGTTAACGCCATAGCTGCCTCCTCCCATGAAATATAAAAATTCTACGTTGTCGCCATCTTTTAATACCGTTGATTCCACCTGCTCAGATGGAACGAATTCCTCATTGATGGAAACGGTCACATACTCCGGGGTTTCCACCTGCTCTAACTCGAACAGTTCTGTTAACTTTAAGTCATCTTTTACTTCTTTTTTGTTTCCTGCTACTGTGATCTGCATGTTTCTCCTCTTTTCCGCGGAACCTTTTTTTGTCTGCCCGCTATTTTAAATTTTCATCGATCCACGCCTCAATATCAGCTTTTCCTGCTGCACCGGCTCTCTCTGCTTTGACCTCGCCCTGTACAAACAACCGCAGTGCCGGTACACCCATGACGTCATATTTTTCAGCAAGCTCCGCCGCCCTTTTGTTGGTTGCGGGGCTTTCGCACGCGTTGAAGGTTTCCATGAAGTCAAAATTTTTTAATATGTCGTGATTCTTGCGGTAGCGCCGGGAGCGGCAGAAGCTTAAGTATTTCTCCCCGCACGGGTGCGCCGGTCCCAGAATGCCGCCGTAGAAGTGAACCACTTCGATCAGCGCGGTCACGGGGAGTCCCCGCAGCTCCATGAGCGGAAGCTTGGTGTACTCCGGCAGGATCACCAGAATATGTCCCGCGTCGATGGTATCATACTCAATCCCCTTTAATATGGTAAAATCCCGGAAGGCAGGATCATCCTTATGTTTTTTGTAGTAACGGTAGGCGTTGTAGGAATTGTGATCGGTCACAAGCATTCCCTGATAGCCCCGGCTCTTTAATTGCTCTACAAAATCGGCAAGCCGGACTTTTCCGTCCAGCGAGCCTTCCTTGGTGTGGCAGTGCATGTCAAAACGCATAGTGTTCCTTTCTTCGACGGGATCAATCCCCGTTACAGTTTAGCACAAGAGGACAGCATTGTTAAGATTATTTTACATTTGGCGCGAGGTTTTTGCCTTTACATTAGACTGTCCAGAGTTTATAATGTTATGTACCTACAAAACAATTACACATGGAGGAAAAACTATGAGTTTTCTATGGGAAGGCATATGCGCAGTCACATGGCAGCAGATTGTCATGTATGTGGTGGGCGCAGTGCTGATTTGGCTTGCAATCAAAAAGGAATATGAACCTTCTTTGCTTTTGCCGATGGGCTTTGGTGCCATTCTTGTCAATCTTCCCGGCGCCAATGCCATCAATCAGGTGCTGGAAGGCGTGGGAGAGACAAACGGCATCATCCAGTGGCTGTATGAGATTGGAATCGAGGCTTCGGAAGCATTGCCGCTTCTCTTGTTTATCGGCATCGGCGCCATGATCGACTTCGGCCCGCTGCTGGCGAAGCCCATCATGTTTCTGTTCGGTGCGGCAGCGCAGTTCGGTATTTTTGCAGCGCTTCTCTTTGCTGTGCTGCTGGGCTTTGACTTGAAGGATGCGGCATCCATCGGTATCATCGGTGCGGCGGACGGTCCCACATCCCTGCTGGTTTCGCAGGTTCTGCATTCCAACTATATCGGAGCGATCGCGGTGGCGGCGTACTCCTACATGGCATTGGTTCCCATCGTACAGCCGGCGGCAATCAAGCTGATCACGACTAAGAAAGAACGCAGTATTAAGATGGAATACAAGCCCGGCTCCGTTTCCAAACGGACAAGGATCCTGTTCCCCATCGTGGTGACGATCATCGTGGGCTTTGTGGCGCCCTCCTCGGCATCTCTGGTTGGCTGCCTGATGTTCGGCAACCTGATCCGCGAGTGCGGCGTATTGCAGAATCTTTCGGATACGGCACAGGGACCTTTGACCAACCTGATCACCCTGCTGCTCGGTATCACCATTTCCTTCAGCATGAAGGCGGAGGCTTTTGTCAAGGTGGATACGCTTCTGGTTATGCTGATCGGTCTGGCGGCGTTTGTATTTGATACCTTCGGCGGCGTTATGTTTGCGAAGATACTGAACATCTTCCTCAAAAAGAAGATCAATCCCATGGTGGGAGCTGCCGGTATTTCCGCATTCCCCATGGCGTCCAGAGTGGTGCAGAAGATGGCGCAGGAGGAGAACCCCGGCAATATTCTCATCATGCAGGCAGCAGGCGCCAACGTGGCTGGACAGATTTCCTCCGCAATCGCGGGCGGTATGATCATCCAGCTTGTAGCGCAGTTTGCACAGACTATGTAGGAGGTGGCACATGAACGCAAATATCTTGGCAGCACTTGAAATCATGGGATACGGCATGGCAGGCATTTTTGCCGCCATCATCATCATCATCTTCTTTGTCTGGATCCTGCAGAAGCTGGACAGCAAAGGAAAGAAAGATTGATTTAAAGTAGAATCCTTTTAACAAGCTCAGGCACTGCACCCGTTGGGTACAGTGCCTGATTTTTTCAGCACATAAAACAAATTTCTTTTTCCTGCCGCAAGCAACTGCTTTCCGTCATGGCTGGCGGATCAGAAAAGCCGGAAGGGTACAGGAGCGCATTTTTGCTGATCTGTACCCGTGGTAAGTGGAAGTCTGGCAGGCTTCCGGGTACAGGAGAGCGTTTTTGCTGTTCTGTACCCGATTTGAGCGGGAATCCGGCGGGTTTTCGGGTACAGGAGAAGTTTTTGGTCGATCTGTACCCGATTTGAGCGGGAAATCGGCGAGTTTTCGGGTACAGAAGCGTTTTTTTGTTCATCTGTACCCGATTTGAGTGGAAATCCGGCGGGTTTTCGGGTACAGAAAAGCATTTTTGCTGATCTGTACCCGTGGGGGACAAATCTTCATGCGGCAACAACCTTGCCTATGAGCAACACAGACAGGGCAAGATAGACGGTGGAACACTGACAGTGCAGGAAAGACAGTGCAACGCAGACAGCGCGATGTAGACATGCCAGACGGGTGGATGTCAAAGCGCCGCAGCAGATTCCAGCAGTTTCCTGAGTTTGTCTCCGAAGCCGTCGGACATGTGCGAAGTGGAAGGGATGTGAAGAAACAAGACAGGACATTCTGCTTTCTGTAACACATACCAATATGCTTCGTTACACAGGTATGTGCCAGGAATCTCCGACACAGTATAGGATAGCCCCATTTCATTTGCCAAAGCCAAATAGGGCTCGATATCCATGGAGGAATAGAGCAGCTTGCCGTCCTTTTGCGCCGCCCGCTCAAAGCGGACGGCATCATGCAAATTCTTATCCAATCCCAACATGAGTATCTTTTCGTAGTTCATAGACAGGGTGTCAATATCACGTTTGATGCCGGGAAAGGAATTTGTAAGATAAAAAGCATCCGCGTGCATCTGGCTGACAAGCTGACAGGATGAATTATTTTTTCCTTTAAAGGCGATATATAGTATGTTTGCCATATTAATGCCTCCTCAAGATTTAATGCTCCAGCCGGTATATCTCCAGCCCGTCGCAGATCCCTTTATAGGAAAAGCCCTTCTTGCAAGCAATTTGTTTTGTGGCTGTCTGCTGCGGCACACACTCTATCACCACATCCTTCTGCTCCTGCTGTGCCTTCCGGATCAACTGATCGGTGAGCGCTGATGCATATCCGCGCCCCCAGCAGGCGGGGAAGAGAACCCAGCCTATTTCCATGCTTTCGTGGTCATAGGAATGGTATATGACATATCCAATGAATTTTTCGTGTTCTTCCACAGCATAGATCAAGGGGGAATCCGATAATCCGGCACTGCATAGAAAATGTTCGGTCTGCTCCCGACTGTACGGAGCCTCCAGATAACGCATCACCTTCGGATCGGACAGCAGCAGATGCAGCGCAGGGGCATCATCTTTTCTCATTTTCCTGATAATCAGCTCCATAAAACATTTCCTCCTTGATTCCGCACACGCAAAGCCCACACATCGCCGTACTCCAAAATCCAACCATGAAAAAAGCCGAAATCCTTTGAACACTCAAAGAATCCCGGCTCAACGACAATGCGCGCAAACGCGTAAAACATGCGTAAACGCATAAAACGTGCGCAAACGCACAGTAGCGTGCGTTAGAGGATTCGAACCCCCGACCTTTTGGTCCGTAGCCAAACGCTCTATCCAGCTGAGCTAAACGCACACAACAGATGTAATCACCTGCAACATTAAATATTTTACATAGAGACCCCGGGATTGTCAAGGGCTTTTTCAAAGTTTTTTTATACGCAGACGAAGGAGGATATGTTATAATCGAGGTAAGATCCGTATTTTCAAAAGAGAGGGCAGAGAGACAAATGAAAAAGTTTTTGCATGTGTTTTTCAAGCTGGTGTTCAGCCGTACCCTGATTATCGTGTTGTCACTTTTACTGCAAATTGCCATTCTGGTGAGTACCTTCCTGTGGATGGGGCGGTACAGCACCTATGTTTACGGCGGTATGGTGCTGCTGGGTGTGGTGGTGCTGATCTATCTGATCAACAAGGAAGATCTGCCGGAGTTCAAGCTCTCCTGGGCAATCCCCATCTGCGCACTCCCCGTGGTGGGAACCATAGTGTTTCTGTTTGTGGACAAGAATCTGGGGAGCCGCGGACTGAAGCATGAGATGAACCGCGTGATCGCGCAGACCCGGTCCTATATGGAGCCTGACGGGAAAGTGCTGGAGCAGATAGAAGAGATGGAGAGCGCGGCGGGGCAGCTTGCCCATTATCTTGCCTATACGGCAGGATATCCGGTATATCCCGCAGAGAAGAATACCTATTTCAGAATGGGAGAAGAAAAATGGAAGGATATGCTGGAAGAACTGGAGCGGGCGGAGCATTTCATTTTTCTGGAATATTTTATCGTGGAGCCAGGTCTGATGTGGGATTCCGTTCTGGCGGTGCTAAAGCGGAAGGCGGCAGCGGGAGTGGAGGTGCGCTTCATGTACGACGGCATGTGCTCCCTGCTTCTGCTTCCTTATAATTACCCGAAAAAAATGGAGAAGTTTGGAATCAAGACAAAGCCCTTTGCCCAGATCGTGCCCATGCTCTCCACCCACCAGAATAACCGTGACCATAGAAAAATCCTTGTGATCGACGGCAGGGTAGCATATACGGGAGGCGTAAATCTGGCGGACGAGTACATCAACCGGAGAGAGCGCTTCGGGCATTGGAAGGATGTGGCGGTAAAAATCACGGGAAAAGCGGTGGACAGCTTTACGGTCATGTTTCTCAGAAACTGGGATACACCGGGCAAAACGGAGGATTTCGGAAAGTACCTGAAAAAGTGGAAGGAAGAGGAGGCGACCGCTCCGCTGTCCGACGGTATTGTGATTCCCTACGGGGACGGGCCGAACTGCAAGGAGAATGTGGCGGAGAAGGTCTATCTGGACATCCTGAACACGGCGTCCCGCTATGTGCATATTATGACGCCGTACCTGATTCTGGACAGCACCTTTCTGATGATGTTAAAATATGCCGCCCAGAGAGGCGTGGAGGTCAAGCTGATCCTGCCGCACATACCGGATAAAAAATATGCGTTTGCCATTGCGAGAACCTATTATCTCACGCTGCTTTCCGCAGGCGTGGAGATCTACGAATACACGCCGGGCTTTGTGCATGCGAAGGTATTCACCTCGGACGACTGCAAAGCGGTGGTGGGAACCATCAATCTGGATTACCGCAGTCTGTACCACCACTTCGAGTGCGCAGCCTACTTTTACCGCAACAGCGTGGTGGCGGATGTGGAGGAGGATTTTAGGGAAACACTTGCAAAATGCAGCAGGGTGACGGAGGAATACTACAAATCGATTCCCCTGCACACAAGGCTGTTCGGGCATATCTGCAAGCTCTTTGCACCCCTTATGTAAAGAAATAATTCCCCATGACATCAAAAGGGCCGTACCATATCGGTACAGCCCTTTTTTATACCATAGGAAATTACTCCGTAATTCCTATGGTATAAAAGCCCTCCGGGCAGGATCGCACTGCGGCGGAGAGATATCATGTCGCAAAAGCGACCCGCCGCAGGCGGAGAATCCTGCAAAGCAGGATTCTTTCTCACGAACTGCGGCGCAGGTTTTGAAATTTAGCCCATGGTTACGGTAACATGGTATTCGGTCTTGTCCTTCTCGTAAGGGATGATGTGGCCGTCCACCGGCTTGCCGTCCACTACCATGGAAACAACACCCTTCTCTACGCCGGAAGGATTCTTCACATCGATGTGGTAGATGCCTTCGCGGAAGGAACGGGTCAGCTTGAAATCGCCGAAGCCCTTGGGAAGACAAGGATCGATGCTCAGTCCGGTGTGGGTCGGATATACACCCAGAATGTACTGGGAAATATTGACAAAAGTCCATGCAGCCGTACCGGTCAGCCAGCTGTTCTTTGCTTCGCCGTGGAACTTGGCGTCGCGTCCGGCAACCATCTGGGAGTAAACATACGGCTCGGTGCGGTGGATCTCACTGATCTCCTCCACATATGCGGGACAGGTCTTCTGATAGATCTCAAAAGCACGGTCGCCTCTGCCGATCACGGTCTCAGCGATGGATACCCAAGGGTTGTTGTGGCAGAAGATACCTGCATTCTCCTTGTATCCGGGCGGATAAGAGGTGATCTCGCCAAGCTCCAGATGATATCTTGTGTAAGCGGGCTGCAGGATCATTACGCCGTACTTGGTGTCCAGTCTTTCCTTTACGGAGTTGAGCGCCTTCTCGGCAAGACCTTCCTTGACGCCGACGCCTGCCAGAACACAGAAGCCCTGCGGCTCGATGAAGATCTGGCCTTCCTCACATTCCTTGGAACCAACCTTGTGGCTGTAAGCGTCATAAGCACGCACAAACCACTCGCCGTCCCACCCGTCCTTCAGGATGGCGTCATACATAACGGCTACTTCGTCGCGGGCTCTCTTTGCCTCTGCGGCATCGCCCAGAAGCTCAGCCAGCTGCGCATATTCCTCGCCGTATTTTACAAACATGCCGGCGATGAACACGGACTCCGCAACGGGACCTTCACTGGGGCCGAAGGTCTGGAAGGACTCGCCGGGATGCTCGGAGAAGCAATTTAAGTTCAGACAGTCATTCCAGTCTGCACGCCCGATCAAAGGCAGGTTGTGAGGGCCTTTGTGGTTGATGATGTAATCAAGGGAGCGCTTTAAGTGCTCCATCAGGGTGGTTGCAACCGACATATCGTTGTCGTAGGGAACCATCTCCTTCAGGATGGAGGTATCTCCGGTCTCACGCACATAGGCGCTGGTTCCGGCAATCAGCCACAGCGGGTCATCATTGAAGCCGCTGCCCACATCGTTGTTGCCCCGTTTTGTCAGAGGCTGGTACTGATGATAGGTGGAGCCGTCCGCCCACTGGATGGAGGCAATGTCGATGATGCGTTCCCGGGCACGCTCCGGCGCCATGTGGACAAAACCCAGCAAATCCTGGCAGCTGTCCCGGAACCCCATGCCCCGTCCGGTACCGGACTCAAAGTAGCTGGCACTGCGGCTCATATTAAAGGTGACCATGCACTGGTACTGGTGCCAGATGTTCACCATACGGTTGAGCTTCTCGTCGCCGCTTTCCAGGGTGTAGACGCCCAGCAGCTTGTCCCAATATTCCGCCAGTTCCGTCAGGGCATTCTCAACGGATGTATCCGTGGAGAACTTTTTCAGCACCCGGTAGGCGGTATCCTTGCGGATGACGCCGGGAGTCAGGAATTTCCGGTCTCTGGGATTTTTGCCATAGCCGAGGACAAACACAAATCCCCTTTCTTCGCCGGGTGCAAGGGTTACATCCAGCGCCAGTCCCGCCATAGGCGCGCCGCCGTGGGCGACAAAATCGCCGGTCTTTCCACTCAGAATAGCCTGAGGTCTTGCAAAAGTCCCAAAGGTTCCCAAAAAATGATCCCGGTCGGTGTCGTAGCCCGCAATGGGGGCATTCACGCCGTAATAGGCATAGTGATTCCGCCGCTCCCGGTATTCGGTTTTGTGATAAATTGCGCTGCCTTCCACTTCCAGCTCGCCGATGTTCAGGTTCCGCTGGAAATTGGTGGCGTCATCCACCGTGTTCCACAGGCACCACTCTACGGCAGCGGTGAAGCGGAAGCGCTTGGTTTCCGCTGAGCGGTTGGTCAGGCGGACGCGCTGCACCTCGCAATTTTCCCCGATGGGTACGAGAAAAGTCAGCTCCGCGTAAAGGCCGTCCTTCTCCGTCTCAAAAACGGTGTAGCCCATACCATGACGGCAGCGGTAACTGTCCAGCGACCGATCCACGGGATGGAAGGTGGGGCTCCAGGGCGCTCTATCTTCCTCTTTGATGTAGAAAAACCGTCCGCCCACATCTGCCGGGACATTATTGTAGCGGTAGCGCAGGATGCGCTGAAGCTTCGCGTCACGGTAGAAGCAGTAGCCGCCAGCGGTATTGCTGATGAGGGAGAAAAACTCCTGGCTGCCCAGATAGTTGATCCAGGGCATGGGAGTTGCCGGGGTTTCAATTACATACTCTTTTCTTTTATCGTCAAAAAAACCATATTGCATGGCGAAAGTCCTCCAGATGGAAGATGATGATTGCCGGAGGGCCTTACACAGGCCCTCCCAAATGAAATTAAAGACTGTTCAGCTGATCCAGAAGACGATCCAGCATCTCCTGGGACACCATTCCGCCGCCGAAGCTCAGGGCGCCGCGAAGGGGCATATATTGCATCATCGCCATGTTCATCTCGTCGGAAATGGCTTCCTTTGCCGCATCTGTGTTCTCGGCGTTGTCCGGGGAAAACGTCTTTTTAATGACCTCCAGCATGGGCGCCATCACGGCAGCTGCGCTGGGGTCTGCCATCAGATCCATGAAAATGGTGTCCATGGTGTAGTGCTTTTTGACCCTCACAGTGGAGGTAACATTCACGGCAGCACTCACGTCGATGTGCCGGGAGGACTGCCCCACTTCAATCGTAAACTCGCCTGTCTTGACGTGCCAGTCGTGAATCTGGGCGTTCCAGTAGGCGAAGGCGCGCTTGTCCAGTGTGAAGGTCACATCCTTACTTTCCCCGGGCCGGAGAGCAACCTTATCAAAGCCCTTCAGCTCCCGCACCGGGCGGAGCACCTCGCTGTGCTTCTCCCCTACGTAGAGCTGGACAACGGTTTTGCCGAAGCGGCTGCCGGTATTCGTCACGGTAACCGTGGCGGTAAGGGTATCCCGGTCGGTGATCTCCGACGCGTTCAGGCGCAGATTCGAATAGGCAAAGGTGGTGTAGCTCAGGCCGTGACCGAAGGGGAACAGAACATCCATTTCCTTCTTATCATAATAGCGGTAGCCCACGAACACGCCCTCGCGGTAGTCCGCCTCGTTGCCCTCGCCGCCATAGAAAAGGTAGGAGGGGTTATCGGACAGCTTGACGGGGAATGTCTCCGGCAGATGACCGGAGGGATTCACTTCGCCATAGAGCACGCGAACCGTCGCCAGGCCAACCGCCTGACCGCCCAGATAGCCTTCCAGAACCGCCTTGACCTTGCCGATCCAGGGCATCTCTACAGGAGAGCCGTTGTGGAGTACCACCACGGTGTTGGGGTTCACTTCCGCGACAGCCTCAATCAGTCTGTTCTGGCAGTCGGGCATACGCATATGGCTGCGGTCATAGCCCTCGGATTCATAAGCATCCGGCAAGCCCGCGAACACAACGGCAACCTTGGCTTTCTTCGCTGCGGCAACCGCTTCGGCAATCATTTCATCGGTCGCCGCGTCCTCCGCAACGCTGTAGCCCCGAGCATAGGTCACCTTTTTTCCCTCCGCCGCTTCCAGCGCGGAGGTGGTCTTGAAGCAGTTGATATGGGAGCTGCCGCCGCCCTGGAACCGGGGCTTTACCGCAAACTCGCCAATAAAGGCCGCCTCCTCGTCCTGACTCAGGGGCAGAATTCCCTCATTCTTCAGCAGAACCATACAGTCTGCAGCAATGTCTGCACTCAGAAGGTGCTGGGCTTCCATATCCCAGGGAGTCTCGGGTTTCGCGTTTTCCAGGTAGCGGAAGTTGATGGTGAGAATCCGCTCCACCGCCTGATCCACCAGCTTTTCGTCCAGCTTGCCGCTGCGAACCGCTTCCACGATCCGGGCATCATTGATACCGCCGGAAGAAGGCATTTCCAGATCCAGCCCGGCGGCAACGCCGGCAACACGGTTGGAAACCGCACCCCAGTCGGACATCACATAACCCTCAAAGCCCCATTCCTTCCGAAGCACATCGGTCAGCAGCCAGGGATTCTCCGAGGCATAGACGCCGTTGATCCGGTTGTAGGAGCACATCACCGTCCACGGCTGCGCCTTTTTCACGGATGTTTCAAAGGCGGGGAAATAGATTTCCCGCAGCGTCCGCTCATCGGCGTTGGAGCTGGAGCTCATGCGGCGGTGCTCCTGATTGTTGGCGGCAAAGTGCTTGATGGAGGTGCCCACATTGCGGCTCTGCACACCGTTAATATAGGCGGCAGACATTTCACCCGCCAGATAGGGATCCTCAGAAAAATACTCAAAATTTCTTCCGCACAGAGGGGAACGCTTGATATTGACAGCCGGGCCCAGAACCACGCTGAGCTTTTCATGCTGGCAGCTGTCGCCGATGGCTTCGCCCATTTTCCGGATCAGATCCCGGTCGAAGGACGCTGCCGTGGCGGAGGCTGCCGGCATACACACAGCCTTGATGCTGTCATTCATGCCCAGGTGATCCCCTTTGTCATCCTGCTTGCGCAAACCATGCGGGCCGTCGCTGACCATCACGGAGGGAACTCCCAGACGCTCGACGGATTTGGTATGCCAAAAATCCAGACCGGAGCACAGGCCGGCCTTCTCTTCCAGAGTCATTTGGGAAACCAGTGCTTTAATTTCCATAATACATACTCCTTATACGAGCTTACCGCAGCGTTGAGGGCTAAGATTTCCGCAATGCTGCGGTAATGGCTGATACTATTTCAGTTCTACCGTGCTCAGATCCCATTCCTCATGAATCTTGGGAACGTCGCTGATCAGGCGCTTGGTATACGCGGCCTTGGGATTGAGGATGACCTCGTCCGCCTTGCCGAATTCCACAAACCTGCCATGCTCCATGATATAAACGGTATCGGAAATGTAATACGCCAGGCCAATATCGTGGGTGATGAAGATAACGGTCATGCCGATCTCATCGCGCAGCTGTAGCAGCATATCCAGAATGGTGGCGCGGGAGCAGGCGTCAACCATGGAGGTCGGCTCGTCCGCCAGCAAAATCTTGGGCTTGAGCAGGAAAATACGGGCGATCATCAGACGCTGCATCTGGCCGCCGGAGAGCTCGAAGGGATACTTATTGGTCAGCTCCGCGAACTTCAGGTTTACAAAGGAGCAGGCTTCGGTCATCATTTCGATCTTCTTCTCCTTGGGGAGATGCTTGCCGCCGCGCATGTTAATGCAGTCGAGAAGCACGGTGTCAATTTTATTGAAGGTATTGAAGGAAGAGAAGGGATCCTGGAAAATGGCCTGAATGCCTCTCCAGTATTCCTTTTTCTTTCTGTGGGAGGAAACGTCCCGGGGCTTGCCCTGGAACAGGATCTCCCCTTCCGTCTGATTCAGCAGACCCAGCAGCATTTTGGACAGGGTGGTCTTACCGGAGCCGGACTCACCGACGATGGAGACGAACTCGCCCTCGTGAAAGTCAAAGTCCACATGGTCAACAGCCACGGTTTTCTTTTCGCCAAGTCCGAATACCTTGGTTACCCCGTGGCCGGACAGGCAAAGCGGTGCGTTGGTGAAATCCTTCGTTTTCGGAACGTAATCACTCATGGCTGTACACCTCCTTCAATTCATCCTGACCCAGCAGGCAGCGGTACATACGTCCGTCGCCGAGATCCTTTTCGGGGATGGCGCTGTAGCGGCACTCAGGCCGGGCGTACTTGCACCGCTCGGCAAAACGACAGCCCTGAGGCGGTTTTTTCAGGTTGGGCGGCGTACCGGGAATCGCAGTCAGCTTGTGTCCGCGCGTGCCCTCCTCGGGAACCAGAATGGAGCTCATCAAGCCGTGGGAGTACGGATGCACGGGATCGAACACCATTTCTTCCGCAGTGCCCTTTTCCACAATCTGTCCGGCGTACATGACCATGATGTCATCGGTCACATTGTAGAGCAGAGGCAGCTCGTGGGTGATGAACAGCATGGACTTGATATAGCCCTTTTCCATCAGCTCCCGCATCATCTTGATAACCATCTTCTGAGAGGTCACGTCCAGCGCGGAGGAAGGTTCGTCGGCAATCAGAACCTTGGGGTTCAGAATGGTAGACACAGCGATGACGGTACGCTGCTTCATACCGCCGGACAGCTCCACCGCGTGTTTATCCAGCACCTCGGGCGGCAGACCCAGTTCCGCAAACCGTGCTTCCGCCAACTCCCGGATCAGCTTCTTGTCTTTTTTGGGGTCATGTGCCCGCACCACGTCCTCGATAAAGCGGATGATTCTCTGGGTTGGGTTCAGGGCGTTCATGGCAGCTTGGGGAATGTAGGCAATTTCCGTGCCGAGGATGCTCTTACGGACATCATCCGGCTTCATGCCGGAGATATTTCTGCCGTCGATGACGATATCGCCGCTCATATAGTGCAGAGGCGGGAAATAGTAGCCCATCATAGAAAGCGCCAGCGTGGATTTTCCGCAGCCGGACTCGCCCGCGATGCCCAGGGACTTGCCTTCCTCGATTTTGAAGGAGACGCCGTCCACGGCGTAAACATCCTCGTGGAAGCGGGTCACATATTTGGTTTTGAGGTTTCTGACCTCCAGCATTACTTTACCCATTGCGTCGTCCTCCTTAGTCTCTCAGGGTGGGATTGAATACCTGGTCGAGACCCGTGTTCATCAGATTCAAAGAGAAAGAGATGAGGGTGATGGTCAGAATCACAGGGAAGTAAGCCCACCAGGAACCGTTGGTATGCGCGGAATACAGCATGGCCCAGTTCATCATCAGACCCAGCGTAGGAACCTCGGTGGTCTTGGGGCCAAGACCCAGCAGTGACAGCTGTGCTTCGCTGAGGATGCCGGAGGAAACCTGAAGAATGAAAGCCATGACGACATAGGAAGCAATGTAGGGCAGGATATCCGTCAGCACGATGCGAACCAGACTGTGTCCGGAGAGCTTGCTCAGGTTGACGTGGTCACGGTTGCGCAGGCTGATGACCTGAGAACGGACGGAACGAGCGGTCCAGGTCCAGCTTGTCAAGCCGATAACCAACGCGACCACCGCCGCGCCGCGCTGTTCCTGACCGATGGAATAGGAAATCAAAATCAGCAGGATGAAGCTGGGGATAACGGTGAAAATGTTGGTGATGAACATAATCAGATCGTCCGCAAAGCCGCCTAAGTAACCGGCCAGCAGGCCCAGGGTCAGGCCGATGATTGTGGCAACGGCACCGGCGATCAGGCCGATTCTGATGGAGGTGCCGCAGGCGGACACCAGCTCTTTAAGGACGTCGCGGCCGAAGTTGTCGGTGCCCAGCGGCAGAGTCTTGACGTTGGCAACGGCACGGATGTTGACATAGTCGGTTTTGCTGATGGAATTCACCTTTTCCAGATCGCCCTCATCATTCTCATCGGCGATAATCCGCACGTCAGCGGAGCGCAGCTCCAGCAGAGCGTTATTCAGGCGCTTGTAATAGTTCCACTTTGCCATGGTCATGCCGGCAGGCTTGGCGGTAACCTCGTAATTGTCGTTCCACAAATCCACCAACGCGTCGGTGTCGTTAATGTCCAGTCCGGACACGTCGATGCCCATAGCGGTGAACCACTCCACCATGGCAACCCTGTCCTCAGCGGACAGAGCCTTCGCGATTCGGTTATCGTCCGCGTCGGAAAGGCGCAGCGTCTCGGTGTCGGTGCCCACGGCGTCATACAGGGAAACGTAAGTACCGGGAGATGCGAAGGTGCCAACGCCAATCATTTCCAGAGGGTTTCCGGGGTTGAACATGGGATAGATCAGCATGACCAGAAGGATAAACACAAAAATGCCAAAACCAACCACAAATTTGGGGGAATGAAAAATCTGACGCAGTGTATTCTTCATTTTTAATTCCTCCCTTAGCTGTCAAACTGGGCGGCTTTGACTCTGGGATCGATAAAGCCGTAGATGATGTCCAGCAGGAACGTCACTATCAGAACCATAATGGTGATAATCAGAGTAGTAGCAGAAATCAAGGGATAATCCGCCGCGGTCACGGCACTGTACATGGTGCTGCCGAGACCGGGATAGGAGAAGATGATCTCAGCGACCAGAGCGCCGCCGATCATGGTGCCGATGGACAGCGCCAGGCCGGTGACCTGGGGCAGCATGGCGTTGCGGAAAACATAACCGACGATCTTGCGATCCTTGATGCCAAGGAACCGGGCATACTTGACATAGTCGGCATTAAGTTCATAGATAGACATGGAGCGCATACCCACGGCCTGACCGCCGATGGAAACCAGGACAATGCTCCAGAAGGGCAGCTGGTAGTGAGAAATCACAGAGGAAATAAACTTCCAGCTGAAATTGGGAATCATATCAAAACCATAGCCGCCGGAAATGGGAGCCCATTTCAGTTTCACGGCGAAGAGAACAAGAAGAATCACTGCCATACCGAAAGCCGGGACGTTGCCCAAAAACAGGAAGGTCGGGAGCAGAACCTTGTCAAAGCCCTTGCGGATGTACGCCGCCAGGGCGCCAAGCAGGTTGCCAAGCAGCCAGCCAACCAGGATCGCGGGCAACTGCAGGCAGATCGTCCACATGATGGCACTGGAAATAATGTTGCTGACGGATCTGGGATACTGGCTGAAGGAAAGCCCAAAGTCGCCGTGGATGGCGTTCTTGCAGAAGATCAGAAACTGCTCCGCCATAGGCTTATTCGTACCGAACTGTTCTGCATAACGCTCGTAAATTTCCTGCACGGCAGAGGCGTCGGACATACCGTTCGCCATTTTACCGGTGATGGCCGCGACAGGGTCGGCAGGCATCAGCCGGGGCAGAAAGAAATTGAGGAATACTGCAACGACAAAAGTAATAAGAAACCAGATTATTTTTTTTCCAAAATATTTACGGTAGCCTTTCATGCTACTTTTCCCCCTTTAGCATAAAAACGGGAAGGGCCATGCTCCATGAAGGAGCATGGCCGCTTCGAATTAACTATTAGCCGACCAGCTCGAGCTCGTACAGCGCGGCAATACCGTAGCCATCGGTGCAGTCAGCAGGGGGAATGTTCCGGCCGTCATCGCCGGCGGGGAAGTTGGTCCAGACAGACTCGTTGACGCAGTGGAACACGGAAGGACGATACATCAGGGAGAAGCTGGGAACCTCGGTCAGGTAGATCTCGGTCAGCTTGGTGTACAGATCCTTCAGCTCAGCAGTGTCAGTGGTGGTGGGGATCTTCTTGATGAGAGCCTCAGCCTCGTCATTGACGTACTGGCCCCAGTTGCCGGACCAGTTGTTGGCAATACCCACATAGTCCTTGCCCATAAACTGGTTCACACGGCCCCAGGGATTGGAGGGAGTGGAAGCATCGGGAGACCACATGAAGATGGCGTACTCAGTCTGGTCGGGATCGACAAAGACGGTCTGATAGATGGAGTACTCGGGATACAGAGTGGTGATCTCAACGCCAATGTTCTTACCGGCAGCGGCAACCACTTCCATAGAGGCCTGCCAGTCAGTCCAGCCGTTGGGGCAAACAGCGTTCAGGGAGATCTTCTCACCGTTCCACTCACGCCATCCGTCGCCGTCGCTGTCCACGATACCGGCTTCGTCCAGCAGAGCCTTGGCGCCTTCGATGTCATTGCCTGCCCACTGCAGATCGGCAACGGCGTCGTGATCGTACAGAGCCTGCTCACCGTCGGTGGGGTTCATCAGGGAGCGGGGAACATCGGAGAAGCTGGGGGACTGATTGGTCATGGCGTTGGCGATGATGGTATCGTAGTCAACAGCCATGGCAATGGCCTTACGAAGGGCGGTATTCTCAGCGATAACGGGGAGGTTCATGTTGTACCATGCGGTAGGCATGGTCAGGCAGACACCATAGGGAGCTTCGTCATAGAAGGTGGAGATGGGCAGGCCGTCTTCCAGCCACAGATTCTGAATGTTGCCGATGAACTGCTGGCAAACGTCAACCTCGCCAGCCTTCAGAGCGACTTCACCAGCGGCGTTATCAGCGTAGATAACGTGAGCCAGGTACTTGGGAACAGGGAGCTTACCCCACATGGAGGCGTCCTGACCCCAGTAGTTGTCGTCACGGATCAGAACGACCTTCTGATCGTCGGAGTAGTACTTGGTGTAGGGGCCGGACCAAACGACATCATCACCGGGGTCGTTCAGGATAGCGGTGGCGTCGCCGTTGCAGCGCTCAACGACCTTGTCGATCCAGGCAGCCTGCGCAATGGGAGCCAGTTCCAGGAAGTCCAGAACCTTCAGGGGGTTGACAGGCGCGCCGCTGGCATCAAGCTTGCAGTGGATGACCAGGCTCTTGTCACCGGTAGCCTCGATGCTGTCGATGAAAGCGCCGTAGGAAGAACCGGTGCCGTTGCCGATCTCAACGCCGATTTCCCAGGTGCGGACAACGTCGGCGGCGGTGACAGGCGTGCCGTCAGACCAGTGGGCGGCTTCCTTCAGATTGACAGAAAGCTCAGTCATGTTGTCGTTCCAGGTGTAGTCGCCGTCGGCCAACAGACCGATCAGCTCGCCGGTCATTACGTTCCACATGTACAGGGTCTCGAACATGGTAGTACGGTAGCCGGCACCAGCGGCGAGGGCCATGGCGTTATTCTGGTTGGTTCCGATGACGTTCCAGGAGTTGACGGTACCCCACTGCTGACCAGCAAAGTACAGGGTCTCGTCACGAGGCAGGTCGGTGGTATTACCGGCTGCTTCGGTTTCAGCCGCGGGGGTGGGGTCAGCAGCCGCAGTGGTGATGGCGACGTCAGCGACAGTGGGAGTGGCAGTGTCCTGCTTGGCACAGGCGGCGAAGGACAGAACCATCGTCAGAACCAGAAGCATGGCAATCAGTTTTTTCATTGTTTTTCCTCCTTTAATTTTTGTTATTGACCTTCTTGGGGAAGGCCATTAACTACAATGGTTTATCATGTCTTTCCTGAAAGGAAAGACACAAAAAGGGATATCCCTTTTTGCCGGATGAAATCACGGTGTCAGCTTTTTCACCGTTTCGCCCGGGAGCAGGGTCCCGCCAACCACATGGCGTCCCGGGATGTAGGATCTTCCCTCTTCCACTGCTCTGGCCAGCTCCTCGGCTGCCAGCTCTCCCATCCGCTCGGCATCCTGCCGCATGGTGGTCAGCTTCGGGCGGAGCATCTGACAGAAATCAATGCCGTCATACCCGACGATGCTGACATCGTCCGGGACGGACAGGCCCATTTTCTCAAGCTCGTTTTTGCCCCCAAGGTGGGCGATGTCGTCGGGATAGAGGATGCACGTTGGCGGATCGGGAAGCTCCATCAGCTTCCGGGGTGCCGCCGCCGAGGATTCCGGATCCAGATACATGCTCTGAACCAAATATTCGTCCGGCAAGGAAAGCCCCAGTTCCTTGCAGGCTCTGCAGAAGCCGGAGATTCTGCGGCGCGTCACCGGCGTATCTTCTCCATAGGCGAACGCAATCTTCCGGTGTCCCATACTATACGCATATTTCACCAGTTCCGTCATCCCGCCCACGTTATCGGACAGGACACTGCCGCAATTTTCAAACACACAGTCAATCGTCACAACGGGGATGCCGCTGTTCGCCAGATCCACCACGGCATGCTCCGTATAATCCACGGAGGCGATGACCACTCCGTCACAGTTACGGTAACGGGCGTGATCCACATAGCTGATTTCCTGACCGCCCATGTGGTCACTGATGAAGGAAATGTCGTAGCCCAGTTCCTCAGCGCGATGCTTGAAGCTGTTGAGAATGTGGGAGAAGAAGCTGTGCGTCAACCCCTTGTTGGCCTGATCCTCAAAAAGAACGCCAAAATTATACGAGCGGCTGGTTTTCAGCATCCGTGCGGCAGAATTTGGTGTATAACCCATTTGGGAAGCCACTTTGCGGATAGTCTCTTTTGTCTCTGCGCTGATATCCGGCGCGCCGTTCAGCGCCTTACTGACAGTGGCAATGGAGAAACCGCACTCCTTTGCAATCATCTTTATCGTCACCATAATGGCCTCCGGGGCCTGAATTTGTCTGCGAATGCAAGGACATGTGCATTTTGAACAATCGGCCGCATATCTGAAACGTTTTCGTATAGCTATATTAACACCATTTTATTTTCTTGTCAAGATTGTTTCTGAAATTCAAGAATTTTTGTGCAATCCGCTGATAAACTGTAAAATATGCTTAATCTGAGTCCAATTTTCACCATTAAGCTATTGACTTTGACGAATGATTGTCCTATAGTGTATTTTGTAAATAAGTCGATTTTGAAAACGTATTCGGAGGTATTGCCTATGAAAACACGCACCCTTAACGGCACATGGACGCTGGAAATTCCGGGCACCCCCTTTGCTGCTGTCCCCGCCACCGTCCCCGGCTCGGTTTACCATGACCTGCTCGCCGCGGAGCGGATTCCCGATCCATTCTACCGGGACAACGAAATGGAAGCCCTAAAGCTGATGGACAACGATTTTGTCTATTTCCGCAGCTTCCAGGTGGACGATGCCCTTCTCGCTGGGGACAAGGTTTTGCTCCGGGCAGAGGGACTGGACACCATCGCCGCCGTCCATATCAACGGTCAGATCGTCGGTGAGGCCTGCAATATGCACAGAATCTGGGAGTTCGACGTTAAGTCCGTTCTCCATCCCGGAGAGAACACCATCACCGTCTCCTTCCGCTCTCCTACTAAGTATATTAAGGAAGCATACGCAAAGTCCGTGGCAGACGGCAGCTCTGATGCCATGGTGGGCTTCCCTAACATCCGCAAAGCCCACTGCATGTTCGGCTGGGACTGGGGTCCCCGTCTGCCTGACGCCGGCATCTGGCGGAACATTTCCATCATCAGCATCGAAAAAGCCCGTATTCAGGACGTTCGGGTGGATCAGTTCCATAAAGACGGCACGGTTCGTCTGCGCATACATACCAATCTGAACCGTTATACCGATGACGAGGTCTGGGTCAACGTTTCCGTCACCGCTCCCGACGGCTCCGTCCTCACTGCCAGCGGCACCGACTGCGAGCTGATCGTCCAAAATCCCCAGCTCTGGTGGCCTGCCGGCTTCGGCGGTCAGCCGCTGTATCAGCTCAGCGTTTCCCTGTGTGCCAAGGGCAAGGAGCTGGACGTTTGGAGCCGGCGCATCGGCCTTCGCACCATGACCGTCAGCCGCCGTAAGGATCAGTGGGGCGAAAGCTTCAGCCACTGCGTCAACGGCGTGGACATCTTTGCCATGGGCGCCGATTACATCCCCGAGGACAATCTCCTTCCCAGAGTCAACCCGGAGCGCACCCGCCGTCTGCTGGAGGACGCAGAGGCTGCCAACATGAACTGCATCCGGGTCTGGGGCGGCGGCTACTATCCCGACGACTTCTTCTATGACATCTGTGACGAGCTGGGGTTGATGGTCTGGCAGGATTTAATGTACGCCTGTGCTTTCTATGACCTCACGCCTGATTTTGAGCGTTCTATTCGTGTGGAGACGCATCAAAATGTCGCGCGCCTGCGCCATCATGCGTCGCTGGCGCTGATTTGCGGCAACAACGAGATGGAGATGTTCATGGCGGGCGCAAACAGTGCGCTCATCAACCATCGGACGTGGGAGTTCGTGCCGACGTATCCGCACCACATCACCGACTATGTGAAGATGTTCGAGTACATCCTGCCCGCAATTGTGAAGGAAACCGCGCCGCAGACGTACTGGTGGCCCGCGTCGCCGTCCTCCGGCGGCAATTTCGACGCCCCGAACGACGAAAACCGCGGCGACAACCACTATTGGGACGTCTGGCACGGCGAAAAGCCCTTCACGGAGTACCGCAAGTTTTTCTTCCGCTATGCGTCGGAATTCGGCTTTCAGTCCTTCCCGTGCCTGAAATCGGTCGAGCAGTTCACCCTGCCGGACGACCGCAATATCTTCAGCCGCGTAATGGAGCGCCACCAGCGCAATCAGGCGGCGAACGGCAAGATTCTCTCCTACCTCTCGCAGACGTTCCGCTATCCAAACAGCTTCGACGACCTGCTGTATGCCTCCCAGCTGATGCAGGCGGAGGCAATTCGCTACGGCGTGGAGCACTGGCGGCGCAACCGTGGGCGCTGCATGGGCGCGATTATCTGGCAGCTGAACGACATTTGGCCGGTTGCGTCGTGGGCGAGCATCGACTACTACGGCCGCTGGAAAGCGCTGCACTACGCGGCAAAGCGCTTCTTTGCCCCAGTGATGATTTCCGCCGAGGAGGAGGGCGAGCTGAGCCAAAATCCGAAAATCAACGAATATCACCCTGCGCCGCTGGAAAAGAGCTTCCGCCTGAACGTCTGCAACGAGACGCTGCGGGACGTGACGGGCGAAGTCGTTTGGGCGCTGCGCACGCCGGACGGCGCAATCGTGCGGCAGAATCAGCAAACGCTGACCATCCGCGCGATGAGCGCGAAGTGGCTGGACAAGGTGGACTGCGCGGATGCGTCGCTGACAGGGCATTATGTCAGCTTTGCGTTCGTGGTGGATGATGTCGCAGTGTCCGAAGGGACGTGCATCTTCTGCGCGCCGAAGCACTTTGAATTTGTTGACCCGCGCCTGACGGTGGAGACACGCGGCGACACGCTGGTCGTCACGTCGCACGCCTACGCCAAGCAGGTCTGGCTGGAATCCGAAGACGCGGACTTGCTGCTGGACGACAACGCGTTCGACATGAACCCCGGCACGAAGGTCGTGCGCGTGGTGCAGGGGTCGGCGGAAAAGGTTAGGGGCAGAAGCGTGTGGGATTTGGGGCGGTAAGCGGGTGCATTTTCGTGTTGCTAAACGAAGCACAATATGTTAGAATGTCAAAGGTGCTATGCAATATAGTCACTCACAGCTTGCGCTGAACAAACAAGAAAGGTCGAATGTGGGTGCTTGTAAATAAAATGACGCCTGTTCTTAAATGGGCGGGTGGAAAAACACAACTGCTTGGGCAGATTGCAAGCAATATGCCGTCAGAATATAAGCATTATTATGAGCCATTTATTGGTGGTGGTGCTGTGCTATTGGGAATTGTGCCAGAGCAAGCATATGTGAATGATGTAAATGAGCAGTTGATTAACCTTTATATCCAGTTAAAGATAGCAGTTGAAGCCGTCTTGGAAAAAGTGAAAGAATTAGATGCTGTTCCTTGTGACAAGGAAAGGTATTATGTCATTAGGGAATGTTATAATACCAAAATTGCCGCAAAGGAATTAGATGCCGAATGTGCCGCTTTGATGATATGGATCAATAAGCACTGTTTTAATGGTCTGTATCGTGTAAACAGTAAGGGACTTTTCAACGTTCCCTATAACAATAAGGTAAACGGCGTGTCTGCCGATCCGGAAAATTTGCGGGCAATATCGAATTATCTTCGAAAATTCGATATTTCTATAACTTGTTCTGATTTTGAACAGGCTTGCGCCGGAGTTTCTGAAGGGGATTTTGTTTATTTTGATAGTCCTTATGTGCCTCAAAGCGTAACTGCTTCATTCACAGACTATACAACGGATGGTTTTACAGAAGCAGACCATAGAAGATTAGCCGCTTTATATCGAAAGCTGGATAAAATCGGAGCAAAAATTATGTTATCAAATAATGATGTTCCGCTCGTAAGAGAATTATATGCCGGATACCGTATCCAATCGCTCGACGTGAAGCGGATGATTAACAGAAATGCGAATCAAAGAACTGGCAAAGAAGTTCTTGTAACGAATTACTAATATGAGCAAGTTTTTTGAAGGGTTAAAGCCGTACTACTGTGATAGCAATTCTGCACTATACTTATCTGACACATTTGAGGCATTACAAAAAATGCTGCCAGAGAAAGTGGATATGATTTTTGCTGATCCACCCTATTTTCTTTCCAATGACGGAATTTCATGCAGTGCTGGGAAAGTCGTATCAGTCAACAAGGGCGATTGGGATAGAATTGGCAATGTAGAAGAAAAGCATGCGTTTAATCGCCAGTGGATTAAGTTATGCAAACGCGTTCTGAAACCGAACGGCACAATATGGATAAGCGGAACGCTGCATAACATATACTCAGTAGGATTGGCGCTTGAGCAAGAAGGCTACAAAATAATAAACAATATAACTTGGCAAAAAAACAATCCTCCACCCAATTTAGCTTGTCGTTGTTTTACTCACAGTACAGAAACCGTTCTATGGGCACAGAAAAATGATAAGGGGGCAAGACACTATTTTAATTACGAACTAATGAAACAACTCAATGATGGTAAGCAGATGAAAGATGTATGGAGTGGTGGACTAACACCCGCTGCAGAGAAGCATTTTGGTAGGCACCCTACTCAGAAGCCTGTTTATCTGTTAGAGAGAATTATATTAGCATCTACAAAAGAAAATGATGTGGTTTTAGATCCGTTTTGCGGTTCTTCTACAACAGGGGTAGCGTGTAAACGACTAAAGCGCAACTACATTGGCATTGACGCAGAAGAACAATACATAAAACTATCAATAGAAAGGTTGAGGAATGAACTATGAACCGTGATTTTTCACAATGGCTAAAAACATTTAGGCAGTCCATCAATGGTTACACGTACTATATTGATTTTGCAAAGGTATATGGAAATGTCGAAAAATTAAAAGTCGAAATAAACATCCTTAATTCTCTGATTTGCTCAAAAGATATAGAACACGACTTTGATAACCTTATTGCCAAATACCCGGATTGCCTTAAGGCGATTCCGATTTTGCTGGCAGTGCGTGAGAATGAAATCTACTGCCAAGACAAAAATGGTTCAGTTAATTACAAGTTTTCTCAAAAAGTGCAATCCGCAGAGCAGTACAAGTACTTCATGCGAGAAACCGGACTTTTCGATATGCTTCAAAAGCATATCATCAGCAATCTATACGATTATGTAACGGGTGTTGAAGTCGGTTTGGACTCCAATGGACGCAAAAATAGAGGCGGAGATCAGATGGAAAATCTGGTTGAACGCTATCTGCGAGAAGCCGGCGTTGCGTATTACAAGGAAATGTACTTAACAGAAATCGAACGAAAGTGGAATATGAACCTATCTGCAATATCAGCCAAGGGAAAGTCCACAAAGCGCTGGGATTTCGTAGTCAAAACCAGTAATTGTGTGTATGTGATTGAAACTAATTTCTACACCAGCGGTGGTTCTAAGCTGAACGAAACCGCAAGAAGCTATAAAATGATTGCAGAGGAAGCAAAAACGGTTGAGGGCTTTGAATTTGTGTGGATTACCGACGGCGGTGGCTGGACAAGTGCAAGAAGAAATCTGGAAGAGACATTCGATGTGATGGAGCATCTCTATAATATCGCCGACATGGAACAGAAGATTTTTACTTCCTTGTTTGTTTAATGGTCTCGTCTGTGACGAAACCCTGAAAATCCGGGGAAAGGGCTTGCTCTTTCCCTTTTTTCATGGCATAATGGAAAATGGCTGTTTGTCTGCGCGCCCAGTGCGGAAAGCAGTATAGAATAGTATTACCGTGTATTGCAGATTGTAAAATCTTCACATCTGCCGCGCCATGGCTTGACATCAATTCCCACCCATGTTAGACTGGAATCAGTTCATTGCAGGCGCAGCGCATTCGCGGGCATCCCCCGCTTGAAAAGGATGGACAACATGGACATTAACTGGTATCCCGGACATATGGCGAAAGCAAAGCGGCTGCTGGCGGATCAGCTCAGCCGCGTGGATGTGGTGGTGGAGCTGTGCGACGCGCGTCTGCCCTACTCCAGCCGAAATCCCGATTTGGACAAGCTGCTGGCGGGCAAAAAGCGCGTGCTGCTGCTCAACAAGGCGGATTTGGCTGATCCCGCTGCCACCAGCGCGTGGCTGAACTACTTCCGCGTGCAGGGCATCGACGCC
>ERZ779737.980-NODE-980-length-24026-cov-3.091402_pt1 | contig 24026 bp, 20 predicted proteins | sample MGYA00511889_ERZ779737 | MGnify/ENA primary metagenome ERZ779737 (study PRJEB29588, sample SAMEA2163575) | human gut metagenome | biome: human gut; feature: human-associated habitat; material: faeces | place: Denmark | collected 2008/2010 ... | reverse complement strand
CTGGGTATGCTAGCAATCAGCAATACGCCCTGTAAGGGCAAAAGCTTCGTATAATATCTTTACTCCTAGCAAGTATTCATAAATACTTCGGGATTAGTTTATACGAGTTCCCGAAGCTTACACTCCAGTATTACAGCAGACTTTCTATTAACCATTAAATCATATAATTCCTGGTCTATTTCTGCATAAGCAAAAACATCGCGCAAAGACTTTACACTTGAAAGAACGATATGATTATCTTTTATGGTACCTCGCTGGCAAAGATTTAAAATAGCCAAGAGCAAAAGGGGCTTATGCGGAGCTTTTACGCCCCGCATAAGCGCTCTTTTCATCTTTTCAAAAACACCCAGATAATAGTCTATATCTTTATCCATTATCAAATAAGATGAGTAACCTTAATTTTCTTCCAATGTTTGCCGATACCAAGGGTCATAGCCTGGGTATCCTTGGTTATCAGTTCACCCTTCTGCAAGCCAGCAATAGCTTGCTTCAGCTCCTGCAGAGCCATGCCACTCACACCAAACAAATCCTTCAACACTCCATCATTCTGTTGCTGTTGCTTCATAATGAGTGGATATTGGGCATTGGCATAGAAATCAAAAGAGGCTTTCTTAAACGAATCCATATTCTGTGTAGCAAGGATGATGCTCATGCCCTTGTTTCTACCCACAGCTATCAAGTTCTGCAAAGGCTTGTTCTCGAAACCAAGCATATAGTGAGCCTCATCGATGATGGTGAAATGGCGCAGCTCCACCCTATCCTCATTCTTTGCCTGTGGAGGCAATTGCTCATAGATATTGTTCAACTTCGATGTCACGAAATATACGATAGCCTTTGCCATGATACCTTCCTTGTCAAACTTTCCCAAGTCGATAATATAGCAACCTTTCACCAAATCCACCTTATCTTCCTCAGCAAAAATATTATTAAGAATCAACTGGTTTAAGACTGATTTTACACTATCCATATCACCCTGTTTCTTCTCGGGCATCAACATCGTATAATGATCAAAAACTTCCTGAAAGGTGATTGGTTTCTGGTTCTTCGCCTTGTAGGCATTGATGATAGCTTCGCTCAGTCTGTTATCCATCAAAGCACCAATCTTAGCGGAAGATATAGCACAGATGGCATTTGCCAAGGTCGTGGAATACAGGTGGATTTCATTGACAGGTCTGCCAGTAAAGTCCTTGAACGGAGTAAACGGCAAAGGTTTCTCCATCGGATTCAAGATGGCAGAGGAATCGGTCTCAAACTTCGACAGCCAATCGGCATGGGCAGGATCAGAGAACTCCCCCTTGTAATCGAACAAGAGAAAGTTGACAGGATAGTAGGTATCAGCCGATGCCATTCTGATTTGATTGATGAGGACAGCTAATAAGTTTGACTTACCCGAACCAGTAGTTCCTGCTATCAATATCTGTGTATTTGAAATAGCAGTACTGTTGATGTCTAAAGCCGCATCCATTCCATCCTCATACTGACCGATATAAAGATTCAACTCAGGAATATCCATCAACGACTTTCCACCTCTCAACGGAGAGAAGTGCAGCCATTCATCAATACCTCCTTCTTCCATCAAGATACTCTTACCCCTCATCATTTCGCTAAAAAGCACCTTGCTCAGAAAAGTAGAATTCTGCCAGTCGGCATCAATATCACTATAACGCATCTTGATAAGAGCCACGAAGACCTCCTTTATATTTGACTTGGTAAAGAAAGAACCACCCAATGGCTGCATACCTGCAGAGGTTTGCAATTTCTCTACCTTTGACTTACTTCTTGGTGTCTTATCGCTCAATCCAACAAGAAGACAGATTCGCATAACCGTAGTAAAGTTCAATACTACAGGGCGAACCATATCTGAGTAATCCGAAAGGTTCAGTTTCTGCTCGATAGCATATTTCACTTCTTCAAGCAAATCATGAGTTTCTTCCAGAATTCTCATTCCCTCAAGTTTTATATCTTGTACATTCATTTCTACTAGAATTCGTAAGTTTGTAATCCAAAGTAATCATCGCTGACAGTAGTACACTGCCTTTCCTGGTCTCTATGCAAAGTATAGGTTCTTGCCACATAAGCCACTATCTTCTTGAAATCAGTCTCTGTCGTTATTTCCGTATCAGTACTTAACAAGATGGTTTGATGAGCCAAATCCGGGAAATAACGGTTGATGATAACTTCACGACTCTCCTTGTCAAGAACACCCATTACAGTATCTATCATTACAGGAGGGTCGTAATCACCCAGTTCATACAGGACTTTCAGTAACACCTGCATCACAGTTTGCTTGGCACCAGCATTCAACTGACTCAGATAAATTTCATTACCATTCTTGTGGAATATCTTGAACGAGATTTCCTCCGAATCATCTGCCGAAAGCTCTACCCTACCGATGTAACCAGCATAAATCACCAAGTTGATGTTCAACTGCTCCTTCATCATACGCTCGATACTTGCCTTCTTCGACTTGAGTAACTTACAGGAAAGCGATTTGAAGAAACCAGGCAGTTTGCATAACATATCATACTGAGGATCTGGCACTTGTGGCATATCATAATCGTAAGTAGAAATCTTCCTCTCCATTTCCTTGATAGCATTCTTCTGTTCCACGATTTTTGCCTTCAATTCCTCTATCTTCCTGTCATTTTTTTCATAGAGTTCGATGATGCTGTAATCGTGACCAGTCAAGGCGCGTTTATATTCTTCCAATTGTTCCTGTTTCTTTGGAATATCCGCCAACTCTAAGTTTAAGCTTTCACGTCTCTCATCCAGCGAAAGATAAGGATTGGAATATGATTGCTGAACCAGGTTTCTCAACACATTGACATCAGCATCACTCAGAAAACCATATTTATCATTATAATCATCGCTGTTGTCTTGCTCACATTTGATTTCTTTAATAATCTCGGCAATAGAAACCTCGCCTACCTGCGGGTATTTCTCCTTAAGCAATCGTATTACATCCTGGGTAACCTTTTCTATCTGTTGGTCATTGAGGATATTACCCCTTGCAGAAGCCACCACCTCCTTCTCGTTCAGAATAAGTTCCACCTCGGTACTGATGCTATTGGCAACCTTTGGCATAATTACTTTCCACTCTAAATCTTTGGAGATAGCCTCAGCATCCTGTCTATAGTCCTTTTCCTTCTGATAGAAGCTGTTGATGTTCTCCTCTATCTGATGCATTTTGTCACGAATCACATCATCCGAGTTCCGTCCCTCCTTCAGTTGCTCATACTGCAGCTTATGATCATTGGCATAGTTCAACGCCTGGTTATAGGCATCGATCAGACTTGCCACATCCCTTTCCATCTCCACCTTCTGTTTGGTCAGTTTCAAGTATTCGGCACGCAGGTTTTCGTTCTCCAAGCGTTCCGCCTTCTTCTCATCAAGATAAGCCGAGGCTGCATTTTGCAACTGAGTGTATTTATTGAAACCCATCACCGAATTGATGTTCTTCATGATGAGCTTGTTGATTTGTTCTTCCTTCACGAGGTCGGAAGTCTTCATAGCATCAAAGAGGAAATAGTTGCTCAATTCAGCAGGCAGATTGGCAGAAATAATCTTGTTGACTATCGCTTCATTGGTGCTGCGTTTGATAGCCGTTGAACCAGAACCGTAAGGATAACTGTTACCATTCATATTGAGCACGTTGCTCTCCTGTATCCTGCCATCCACAAACCGATAGGCACGACGCAACCGATAAGGCGTTTCTTGCCCCAAAACCATCCCAGAGAAAGTAATCTCCAGCATGATGGTCTTGCCTTCTATACCGCTCTCGTTCTTTACCCCCGAATTGAAGATTTCCTCAAACTGTCGTTTGTTGGATATCTTCAATCCATAGAGTGCAGAATAGATGGCATCGAAGAGCGTAGTTTTTCCACAACCATTGGCACCACCTATCAAGATGATGGGACGGTCGCTCGTTACCTCTAAGTTTAAGTCCAACTTTCTGTAGGTCTTATAATTCTCTATGTAGATACGCTTCAGTTTCATTACTTCTTAATTTCTTTGAGAGCCTTTTTGAGTATTTTCGTCACCTTCTTTTCCTCAAGACTTGACTCATTTTGGTTATTACGCTCTTCATGGAAAGGCTTGAGGATATAATCCTTGAGCCATTCCGCATCTATACCCTCCGATTGGCATGCACTCTCTATGAGTTGCATGTCTTCCTGCCTGATTCCATAGTTCAGGAATGTTCTGTCCAAGCTTTTCTTCATACCTTATTATATATGATTACCTTATTATATTATAGGGTTTCAAGATGCAATGCCGACCACCCATCTATATTGTCTGTGTTCTCGATAATGCCTCCAGGATAATACCAGTTGCTCGTACCCTCGTCTTTGATGAGCACGCCACCCACAATCTTCTTGCCTGTAGCTTGATAACTGGAGATGTAATCCAAGAGGGCATTGTTCTTTTCTGGCGCATCCGCATCGCTGCCCTTGGTTTTGGTGTCGAAGAGGCAGATGGTACCCGACTTCAATCTGACGATGAAATCCACATAGAAACAACGTTTTCTACTCCCCGAATCCGTATAAGGCACGGCGAAATGCTGCTTTCCCTCGTCTCCATTCTTGTACCACCACTCCACATATTCCATCTTGTCATCCAACCAACGTGCAAACTCTTGCTCGGGTCTCGATGCCGTAATCTGCTCAAAATAAGGATACAAGGCATGGTTGAAGATTTCGCCTTCCGTGGTTCTCACCATTGCCGCATTATAGAGACGAGTCTCCGGCACTTGCCATACAGACTGCTGATATTCCATCGATACCTCCTTGGCATTTCTCTTCAGCGTAGCCTCGTAGGTAACCAACGCCTTGCGTATCAATTCCTCGAAGCGCGGACGGTTCTGATGATAGAGCACCACCTTAGGCACATCCATCGAAAAGACTTGCAGGTATTCCTCCAAGGCACTCTCGATGGCTCCTTGCAAGACTGGCGTACTGTCAAATTTGGAGAACCCACCCACATTCTTACGGCAGAACAGCGTAAAGAGATTCTGCAATTCTGATGCGTTCAGAGCCAACCTTGCCTTGTCTGTTATTTCCACGATGCCCGAATCACCCGTCAATGGGGTGTCCTTCGGGATAGCCACCAAGATTCTTGATACATCGGTCTGCACACCATGTCGCTTGGCATTGTAGCGATTCAACTTGATTTTGGCATCCATGTCTGCCTCCTTTTTTTTCGTCTCGTCAGCATCCTCAGCCTCACCATCATCCTCAAAGAAATCTTCTGCAGAGAAAAGCAACAACGGGTTTTGTTCCCATTCCCGTTCCATGGTCTTATAGAAGATGCTGCGGAACTGGGAGCCCAAGCGGTTTCTTGTTGCCCCATGCTTATCCGTATAATAGGAACGGAGCGTGATGTTCGGCAAGTCTTTCTTGCGATTGGCGTAGAGGGTGCTGATATAGTTCATGTCATCTCCCACAATGCTAATCATGTCAGCCGAAAGGTCGGTATAAACATAACCGTAGTTCAGAATGTCGTTCTTATAAAAATGCTGCTCTGGCATTCGGAGTATTCGTCCCACGGTCTGCGTGGTAAAGGTCATGCTCTGCAATTCTCTGAATATCAGAAGGACAGAGGCACGAGGACAATCCCATCCCAAGGCTATGGCCTGCTTGAACAGCAAGACCTCGGTAATATCATCAGGATGAGTGATATTCTGTAGATTGGGCGATTTATCTTTTGATAGCCATACAGCCAACCTGCCATTTGCCACGCTGATGTCGCAAACCTGTTCTAAGTAGGTTTGCATCTCCTCGGCGATAGTCTTGTCCTTCGACGACATAGATTCGCTGCTATCATTAGGCAACTGAATGAGCAATAACGGATTGATGCCATATTCCTTGTAAGCCTCAGCCAGTTCCTTTCGCTTTTCGAGAGCCTTCTTCAAGAGACGCTGGTTCACCGTAAGCTCCGACTGTTCCTTACTGCTCTTTACATTCGGATTCAGTTCTATGCCCTTCTTAATCATTTCTTCATTGATTACATCTTGGCGTTTCACAAGAACCGCATGATAGCTTTGGGTGACTGGCGTTGCAGATACTCGAAGTTCTATGTGTGGCTGGATAGCTTGCAATACCATCTCGCTTTTCTTGGCATTACGTCCGGCAAACATGTGTTCCTCGTCTATGATAACCACCACTGGCAGATGCTGCTCTATCTTGGTCTTCCGTATCAGTTCGTAGAGCGTGCGGTTCTGCTCATTGTCACGAATCATGACGGCATTATCCTTATTGATGCTCTCCCAGTTCAAAAAGAGCACATCGCCAGGATGCAGACCATCTACATGATCACACTCATCAAACATAACAGGACGCAACGATCTTCGTTCACTAAAGAAATTGCGCATGGAGCGATAACTCTGCTGATGCAACTTGTTAGGAGCAATCCAAACCCATGCTACACGAGAATATCGGCACTGCCCATTCATAGGTAGGTCACGAGTCAGCTCATCCAGCAAGGTACTCACCATCACCGTCTTTCCGGCTCCAGTAGGAGCCTTGAATATCAACTTTTGGCGGTCTTCAGAATCATTGAGCATTTCAATCATCTTCTGTTTCAGTTCTCGTACCGCCTTTTTCTGGTAATCTCGTAGTTCTATCATTTTCGTTACCTCCTTATTCTATTATGTCATTAGTAACATTATCTTCTTTCTCCTTTGGCACATAATCATAGTCATCGCTGAGAGCTTCTTTCACAACCTCCTCGTTTTGCATGGCGAGTGCCTCGTTTTGCTGAAACTCTTTCATCATAGCCTCACTATACTTTTGCTTTGGCAGAATATCCGTTCCACCTTCTAAAGCTTGCAAGAAAGCATCTGGCATGGCACACAGTTCTATAACAGGCATGACTTTATGGAATTCGTCCTCATAAGCGTATGCGCCATCACTATAAACATAAACCTTCAAAGGATTCTGCCTAGTCGCAACCTCAGCTATCATCGGAATGATAATACTGACTACACGCTCGTCGAGGACAACAAGCATCTGTCCAGCCTCATCCTTAAAATAGCGCAATACGTTCTTCTTAAATTTCTTGCCTCCAAATGTTTCTTGCTCTTTATAGATATTGTTCTTGATGCAGAGGAGGTCAACGAGAGAAGCCATCAATGCTCGACGACTCTTACTGCTGCTTTGGTCACGAGGCACAAACTCCGTTTTATAATAACGAAGATTATTGTGAGTCAAGCCAGGAACTTCTTCACCCTTCTGATTAGTATAACCATTAATGACTCGTTTGTTTCTCTCGTAGGTTACTTTCTCGCAGATGTTATTCTCGTTGTTGGTCACTAAGATACATTTGCGATGGCCGCCGTCTTCTGAGTTCAATTGCATCGTTGCGTGGAGAGTAGTGCCTGAGCCAGCGAAGAAGTCGAGGATGGTTGCATTTTTATTTGTCCTTACGGATATTTCAAGTAATTGCTTAACGAACTTTGAAGGTTTTGGAAAATCAAAAGTACGTACACCAAATATGGAAGTTATTTCTGCGGTACCTTGTGCTGTATTGAACGCATCTGAAGTAATCAAATTCCGAAAAGGAAAACTGCGGTCTATTGGATTACCAGAATTGTCAACCCTTGAATATCTCTTATTATAGACATTCCATATTCCCTTCGTCTTTTTGAAAACAATAAAATCATGTTCTATGCCCCATCGAACCTTTGTCTTACTCCAAAGATAATTCCATCCCTCCATTGATTTTTCACAACCTCCACCAGGATAGCGCAATGTACCATCAGGCATTTCTATCGGAAAATTTAAGGCATCCGAGTAATGTCCAGCAACTCGCCGCCTATCTAATTTATCCAAAGAATACTTTCCTCTCTCCATTTCATACTCATCAGTAAATTTAAACGCATCTTCTGAGGACAAGACCCCATCAAATTGACAATACTCTTTATGCGCACAATAAACAAATACATACTCTGTTACTGTTACTATATCAGTACCTGTATTAGAACCTGCTGTTGATTGCCAAACACACTTTGCTACAAAATTTCTTTCTCCAAATATTTCATCACAAAGCAATTTCAAATCAGCCTGTTCATTATCATCAATAGAAATGAATATTACTCCCTTTTCCGAGAGCAACTTTTTGGCGATTCTCAATCGTCTATCCATAAACGACAACCATTTGGAATGGCGATAGCCATCCTCTTTATCAACAAAAGAGTCGTTGTAGATAAAGTCTTTATTACCAGTATTATAAGGAGGATCGATATAAATTACATCAATCTCCCCTGCATAAGCATAAGTAAGAGCAGCAAGAGCATTGAGGTTATCACCTTCTATCAACACATGGTTAGGCGAACCTTCTGGCGCAGAATCCAAACGCTTGGTGGCATCCTCAACAAAAACAGGAAGTTGGTCTTGCATTTCATCCCATGCTTCCTCAGAACTCTCCTCCCACACAAGTCCATAACGTTGCTTATCGTTGATAGCAGCCAACAAGTCGTGCTTCAAATCTTTATCAATCTGAAGCTCATTTATCTGCTGGCGCAAAGCTTGCAAATCTATTTTCTTTGCCATATCGGTGTCTCCTAGCCCTATAAATATGCTCCACCGATTCCCTAAGCAGAGAAGATTGTTCGTGTTTGTAATGGCTATGATAAAAAGAAAAGCGTAGGAATCATATTACTTATCCTTGCCAATTGAGGTCCTGGAAAAACCTATGAGAACAAGGATTGAAGCAATAGACACCTACGCCAAGCTTGCATATATTGATAGCACAGGACGCACCCTCTCCATACGAATGGAAAGGGCACACCTATGCCTCGCGTATATACACGATGAGTAGCCGTCCACCGCAGCCTTCCTCTGTCTCTCATTTTGAAATTTTCCAGGTTTCAATTGAACAGAAGAAAACGTCAGTACACGTCTTTCTTATTAAAATAGGCCAAGCCATGGACTTTTATCTAGCCGGCGACTCATCGCCAGCCATCCACAGCAAGACAACTGCAAAAGTACGAAAAAGAATTGGGATTTGCAAGAAAATCGAAAAGTTTCTTGCAAATCCCAACAAAAATGGTTATAAAGCTGCATATAAGCAAGGCTTTTGCCCTTACAGGGCGCAGGGGAACAACGCTTTAATACCCAGAGTGTTGCCCTGGGCTAGGAGCTTCTGCCCTTTACCTTTCCGCTACGCGCCGGTGACCGTTGGTTCAGGGCGTGCCGCTGTTTTGCAGTAGCATCACCCCTTCCTCTTCTACATTATTATAAAAAGGACTGCCCTTTTTGCTGTTCCAATCCTTCATCGAATACACTATCGGATGAATCATCTGATTGATTTGCCAACCCAATTCCCAAAGAGGATAGGTATAATTATCATGATCCTGCTCGTCTATCTTATCCTTGTTCAGAAGCACAAGGATGTCCCAGTCGGAATCTGCTTTAGCATCCCTTCTAGCCCTTGACCCAAAAAGGATAACCTTGGCATCTTTCGGCATAATCGATTCCGCTTTCTTCTGAATCGACTTGAGTACCTCATCTTCAAGATGTTCCCTTGTTATTGTCGTCATAACACCATCATTTAAATTACACCGCAAAAATACGAAAAAGAATTGAAACTAACAAATATTCTGAGAGATATTTGCTTTTATTCTTTTCTCTTCACCCAAACCTTGTGACTGCCGCTACCCATCCAACCTATCGGCGAGGTACGGTCTGCGGTGATTTCCTTCAGTTCCATAGAGGCAGCAGTACGGCTCAGGTTGTTGATGGAGGCATAATCGCCGAGGGTGAGGACTCCGTTCTTCTCTATCACCTCCAGGGCACGGGCGATGCGCTCTTCCCTGGAATAGAGCTGCTTGCGAATCACCTTTACACCACCCATATCACGTTCCAGGTCACGATCGGTTTCCCGCTTCACCTCCCTGATAAACTCAGGAGACGCCTTGAAGTTGATGTCCTTCACGCCCACCTTGCGATACGTCATCTTATCATCTGCACTCTGCATTTCCGTAGGCTTATCGTCCTCGAAACCGAGGGAGAGGGAGAAGGTGCCGATGCCTTCCAGATTCACATTGTAGCCCATGGAGAGCATTTCTACCAGCATATCAGCCACATCCAGCAAGACAGCCTCCGTGGTACTTTCCGAAATACCACGATGGTAGCCCTGCATTCTCTTGATAAACTCTTTTCTGGATAGTGTCCGATTGGTCACCATCTTGGGATAAACTCTGCGCTTGCCTGTGTTATGAACATCGGGCATCTCTTGCAACTTGTACTTTGTCATGACGATTCCTTTCTTTTAAAGATTGTTATCACTCCTTATTGCAACAGCCACTATACCTAAGTGATTTCTTATTCACCATTCATCATAATGGTTCCCGTCTCTAAGGATAATTGTTACTAACCCTAATAGAAATCTCCGTTCAATAGTATTGAACCTACATTCAAAAGTATTGAACTTACATTCAAAAGTATTGAACGCACATTCAAAAGTAATGAACGAAACTTTCTACTAGGCAAAGATACAACTTTATCCTATATTAAACAAGACTTTTCCTGAATATCTTCACTTTTCCATTCATAATTCTTTGTTTTTTGACCCTATTTCTTTGCGTATCCCAAATAATTGTGCTAACTTTGTAGTCAGATTGCAAACCAAAGGTCAAAGGATTGCAGTCCAAAGTTCAAAGGATTGCAAGCCAAAGACAAAGCAAAAGACTAAGATTAGACATTCTTATGAGTATGAAGATAATAGCAACCAGCGACTGGCACCTGGGCAACTTGTTTCACGGCAACGACCGTCTGCCTGAACACAAGCATTTCCTGAAATGGCTCCTGGAACAAATCGCTGAACAAAAACCCGATGCTCTCCTCATCGCAGGAGACATCTTCGATAACGGAAATCCATCGGCAGCGGCACAGACCGTTTATTACGAGTTTCTTGCCGATGCTACCCAACTGTGCCCGAACATGCAGGTCATCATTACCGCCGGCAACCACGATTCAGCCAGCCGACTGGAGGCTCCCCGTCCGCTGCTCACCCGATACCACGTGGAAATAAGAGGAAACGTAAGGAAAATCTGGAAGCAGGGAGAAAACGTAAGGAAAATCCGGCAGCAGGGAGAAAGCGAGGACGAAGGGAACGGAAAGGAAACAGATGATAAAACCGGCGGGCATTGGCTCTATTCCTTCGATGACCTCATCATCCCCGTAACCAACGAGGAAGGAGAAGAAGTCATCGTCCTCGCCGTACCTTTCCTAAGAAGCGATGTGGTGCAGAACGCCAGTTACTCGCAGGGAGTCAACGACTTTCTGAGAGAACTGACGGCTGAGGCTCGACAGAAATATCCAGGCAGGAAGTGCATCATGATGGCACACATGTACGCCAAGGGTTCGGATATCGCCAAGAAGGATGCGAGCGAGAAAATCATCATCGGCGGACAGGAGGAAGTGGACCTGGAAGGATGGAACGACCATCCCGACTATATGACTTGCGGACACATCCACAAACGGCAACATATCTGGAATACCGACTGGGCAAGATATACGGGAAGTATCCTCCCGATGTCGTTTGCCGAGAAAGACTACACCCACGGCATCGACCTCATCACCATCGGATGTGACAAGGGAGAAAAGGAGGAAATGGAAGCGAAGGAGGAAGAAGAAGAGGGAATGAAGGAAGAAGAAGAGAAAGAAAAGGAAAACTGCAAAGGCAAGAGTAAGGAATGGAAAGTAGATTTCCTGGAATACAAGCCGCAGCACTCCCTTCGCATTCTGCCCGAAGACGAGGAAGAGCTGACCTTCAAGAAATGGCAGAAGCTCATCAACTCAGAACTCTCGGAAAGAACCGACGGCGAACTGAGCGACCACTTCGATTACGTGATGCTGAAGGTGAAACAGGAAAAGCTTTCCAGCGATGACATCAAGGAACTGGAGAAACTCGTCAACGAAAAGGATGCCGTGCTCTGCAAAATCCAGCGCATCATCCCGCAACTGGACCTCTCCACCATACAGGGTTCCCAGCACATCACCAGCATCGAAGACATCATCAACCGTCCTCCGCTCGATACGCTGAAGGAAGCCTTCGCCATCAGGCACAATGCTCCGATGAACGAAAGACAGGAGAAAATGTTATCCGATTTATTAACGACATCCTCATTATGAAATTTCTACAACTCGAAATACTCAACCTCGCTTCGCTTGACAAACAGGGTGGCGAGGTCATCAACTTTGAAGAAGGTGCCTTAGGCGAGAGCACCATCTTCAGCATCGTAGGTCCGACGGGCAGTGGCAAATCTACCCTACTCGACGCCATCTGCCTTGCCCTCTACAACCGCGCCCCTCGCTACCCAAGGAAGAAAGGAGACAAGAACCAGAATATAGAGATTTTCGGGGCCACAGATGCCAGCGAAAGTAACCGTCTGGCTCCTACCGACAGCCGAAACATCCTGACACGTGGCAAGAAGGAAGGCTACAGCAAACTCACCTTCCTTGCCAACAATGGCAGCATCTACCGCGCAGAATGGCACGTCAGATTCCAAAGGGTACGCTACGAGAACGCCAAGACTGCGCTCTATAAAATCACGAGAAACGGAGAAGAGGTGACGGAGGAAACTGCCGACTGGAACGAACTGCCGAACATTATCGGACTCGACTACGACCAGTTTCTCCGCACCGTACTCATCGCCCAAGGCTCGTTTGCCAACTTCCTGACGGCAAAGGAAAACGAGCGGTACGAACTCCTGGAAAAACTCATCGGATGCGAGGAAACCTATACGAACATCGCTACTGAAATCAAGAAGGCGAAAGACCAGGCAACGGATGCCTACAACCAGATGGCTGCATCGGTGGAAACCGTTAAACAGAACCTGCTGAACGATGAAGAACTCATCCAGCTGCAAGAAGAAATTGCCCGTCTGGAAAAGGCAGAGAAGGAACTCGACAGCCAGTTGCAAGCCATATCAAAAGACCTGCAATGGTTTGAGGAAAACGATAAGCAAATAAATCAAATCACTATCTGCCAGACAGATATGGAGCAAGCAACAAATGCCATCAAAGAGTTGCAAGCCCAGATTCTCCGTCTGCAGCTGCACGATGAAGTACAGCCAGCCGTCAACCTGCTGCAGGAAGTAGAGCGACAGACGCAAAGCATCCACGAGCAGGAAGAAAACATCCTGAAAGCGGAAGGAAACATCATAAGTCAAGAGTCTGCCATTAGCGAAAGCGAGAAAACTCTCGCCAGTCTGAAGGAAGCAGTAAGCCAGGCACAAGAACAGCTGGAAAAGGCGCTGCCGGTCATCGCTGAAGCAAGAGCGCTGAAAACAAAAATGGAAGCGGCAATGCCGAATCTGAAAGAAAAGAAAGAGGCATTGGAGTTGGCTCAGAAAGAGAATCTAACTGCCCAGAAAGACTTGGAGGAAAACGCCCAAAACATCCAAAAATGGGAAGCTGAAACGGAGAAAGCGAACCTTGCCCTCAAAACGACAAAGGAAGAGATTGCCAAGCAGAAACAGGTTCTGCACGAAGCGACACAAGCCGCAGAACAGGCTTGGGAGACGGAAAAGAACAAGACTGCCGGACAGAATATAGAGGAACTGCAGAACAGCAAGACTGTAGCCGACAGGAAACTGCAGGATGTCCAGCAAGCCATCAAGGTTGTGGCTCATCTCGATACTGCCACAGCAGAAAAGCAGAAGAATGAGGAGCGCATCCTGGTCTTGGGCAAGAGAAATGCTGAGATAGATGAAGCCCTGGGCAAGTTGACCATCGAGGCTCTGACCCAAGAGACCCTGACGCTGAGAAATGCCTATACCCTCATGGTGAGTGAGAAATGGGAGATTCATCGTGCCAACCTGACCGAAGGCAAACCTTGTCCGCTTTGCGGCAGCACGACCCATCCTTATCATACCGACAACAGACAGTTTGAGGAAGCCACCACGGAACTCTCGCAACTTCTGAAAGCCAAGGAGGATATGCTGAAACTGCAGCAGAAACAGGAGAAGAACCTTTCCGGCGAAAGAAAACAGAACGATGGCGAAGTACAGACGCTCCAGAAACAACAGGAAAAGCTGTCGGGAGAAATAGCAACTTACGAAGAAGAATGGAAGGCGCTCATCGCCCAGTATCCAAAAATTCCAAAGGCAGAGGCAGAACTGAAATCGCTCTTGCCTATCTATGAAGACAAAGCGAAGGATGCGACCGGCAAGCTAAGCCAATTTAACAAGATTCAGAAAGAGATAGAACGGCTGACCCAACTCAAGGATAAGGCTGTAAAGGATGAAGCTGCGTATGAAAGCAAGGCTTCTACTATACAGAACAAAGCCCAAGAAAACGCTTCAACCTGCGTCACAAAACTAGCTGAGCAGAAAGCACTTACCGCCAACCTCATCTCGCAGCAGAAGAGTAAGGAGGAGGCTTACGGGAAAGCCCTTCAGATATGGAATAGCGCCAAGAAGGAAATGGAAGAATGGCAGGAGAAATACAAGCAGATTCTGAATGGCGAAGAACCTGATGCGGCTGAACAAAGACTGACAGCAGCAAAGGATGACGCAACGAAAACAGCAGATAACCAGAACGAGAACATCAACAAGCTGAAGGCGGAACTCGCCAACAGTAAAGGTTCGCATCAAACCATGCAGTCTCAGAACAAGACGATGAAAGAGAATCTGCAAACGAAGGAAAAGGAACTCGACCTTTGGATTGAGGAATATAACAAGCAGCTTGAAGAAAAGAGCATCGAAGGAAAAGACTCCGAAGAGACTGATTTTAAAGAAAAAGGCATCGAGGAAAGAAGCATCGAGCCAAACCTTATCGACAGAAATACCATCCGGGAGATGCTTCACTCTGTCGAAGACTGGAACGCTATCCGACGGGAAAAGGATGAAAAGGAGAAAGCCGTGGCCTCAACTACCGCCCTTTACCAGAGTGCAGAAAAGGCGCATCAGCAGCATTTGGAACATCAGCCTGCCCAAACCCGTGATGCTCTCTTAGCCATTCAGCAGGAGTATCAGGAGAGAAGCCAGCGCAACGAACTGATTGCTGCCAACGCCAGGATGCAGAACCATCAGGAAGCCGTGAAGCTGTTGGGTGACAAGGCTGAGGCTCTGAAGCTCGTAACCCAGGAAAAGGACGACTGGACAGCTATTACGGATGCCATCGGAGCTGACGGCAAGACGCTGCGCAAGATAGCCCAATGCTATACGCTCAGTTTCCTGATTGCTCACGCCAACCAGGAAATCAGAAAGTTCAACAGCCGTTACGAACTGCAGCAGGTAAAGCATTCGCTGGGCATCCGAGTCATCGACCACGACCGTGCTGACGATATCCGAGACACCACCTCCCTATCAGGTGGCGAAACCTTCATCGTGAGTCTCGGTCTCGCCTTGGGCTTGTCGGCGTTATCCTCCCGCAACATCTCCTTCGAGAATCTGTTCATCGACGAAGGCTTCGGAACCCTCGACCCCGATACTCTAGCCACCGTCATCGACTCCCTCGCCATGCTGCAAAGTTCGCAAGGCAAGAAGGTGGGCGTCATCAGTCATACCGACACGATGAGCGAGCGCATCACCACCCAGATAAGGATCATCAAGAATGGCAACTCCGGCAGCAGCCATATCGAGATCTATCCTTAACCCATCGTAATTACACCTTAAATTATATAGTAATAAAACAAAAGAAAGGGTGTGCCATAAGTCCATAACACACCCTTTCTTTTGTTTCCATTGAATATTAAACCCTGTTTCCCTCTTTAGGGAAAACCACGGTAGGCTTGAAGGTCTTTGCCTCCTCAAAGTCCATCAGGGCATAGGCGATGATGATGACGGTATCACCCACCTGCACCTTGCGGGCTGCAGCACCATTCAGACAGATACAGCCGCTGCCACGCTCACCCTTGATGATGTAGGTTTCCAGGCGCTCGCCATTATTATTATCCACAATCTGCACCTTCTCTCCTGCTATCAGGTTAGCTGCGTCCATCAGATCCTCATCTATCGTGATGCTACCCATGTAATTCAGGTTAGCCTCAGTTACAGTCACACAATGGAGCTTACTCTTCAATACTTCAATCTGCATTGTTCTGTTATTACTTTTATCTATTACGGATTAAACTTAATAAAGAAATCTATAGAGGAATTATCCTTTATACTTGATATGGTCGATGAGACGGATAGGAGTCTTGCCGCAATATACGGTGATGCAACCTACCACGTAGGCGCTATCCTCCCATGATGCCACATCCTGCAGGCTGTCGCCATCCACAATCTGGAAATACTCTACCTCCAGCCCCTCTACGGCATTGATGTCGCTCACTACCTTGTCGTGAGTTTCCTGCACAGTATGATTCTTGGCAAACTCTACGCTCGCCTTCAAAGCCTTATAGATATTCGGTGCGATGGCACGCTCATCAGCGGTCAGCAATGTATTGCGGCTGCTCTTAGCCAAGCCATCCTCATCACGGATGATAGGACACTCCACAATCTGCACATCACTGTTGATGTACTTCACGAGCTGCTTGATGACAGCAATCTGCTGCCAGTCTTTCTCACCGAAATAAGCACGGTTAGGATGAACGATAAAGAACAGGCGACTAACTACCTGGCATACACCATTGAAGTGGCCCGGACGCTTGGCACCCTCCATCACGGTACTTACCGGAGGGAACTCGAAGTGGCGGGTATCCGGTGTAGGATACATCTCCTCTACAGAAGGAGCAAACACATAGTCAGCGCCACAAGCCTCAAGGAGCTTGCAGTCAGCATCAAGTGTACGTGGATAACGCTCCAGGTCACCCTTGTCATTAAACTGAGTAGGATTCAAGAAAACGGAAACTACCGTAACACCGTTTTCCTTAACACTGCGCTTTACCAGAGAGGCATGACCCTCATGAAGCGCACCCATAGTTGGCACAAGGCCGATTTCCTTTCCCTCCTTGCGACGATCGAAAAGTTCGTTCTGGAGGTCAACAATCTTATTGATTACTTTCATCTTCTTATCTGTTTTCGGGTGCAAAATAACAACTTTTTTCTCAAATAAGAAAGAAAAAACCTAAAAATATGCGAATTATTGCCGAAATTATTGAATTTCAGAAGAAAAATACGCTTTTTTGGAGTTTTTTTTGTACCTTTGCACCTAATTCGTAAGAATAATAATTAAATTTATGGCAAAGAAAGTATTATTTATCAATCAGGAGATCGACCCATACGTAGCCGAGACTCACATGTCTATCATGGGACGCGAATTACCTCAGAAAATGCAGGAAGCAGGCTTTGAGATTCGCACCTTTATGCCTAAATGGGGCACCATCAATGAGCGTCGCGGCCAGCTGCACGAGGTGATTCGCCTGTCTGGTATGAACCTTATCATCGATGATACAGACCATCCGCTGATCATCAAGGTTGCATCTATACCAACAACACGTCAACAAATCTATTTCATTGATAACGACGATTACTTCACCCGCCGCCAGATGGCAGCCGACGAGCAGGGTGTAGAATATAAAGATAATGGGGAGCGCGCCATCTTCTTCGCACGCGGCGTACTGGAAACCGTGAAGAAGCTTCGCTGGCAGCCAGACGTCATCGTATGTCAGGGCTGGGTAAGCGCTGTGGTTCCTTTCTATATCAAGACGGCATACGCTGAGGAGCCTTCTTTCGCCAACTCAAAGGTGATTATCTCACTCTATACCAACGAGCAGAAGGGCGAACTCGGCGCACACTTCAAGCGCTGCGTGGAGTTCCGTGATGCCAAGTCGGAACTGCTCTCTGACTACAAGGAGGACTTCGACTTCATCGAGCTGGGCAAGATGGCCATCGACTACAGCGACGGCGTGATTGAAGGCGAAAGCCTGTCAGACAGAACTCTCTTGGATTATGCCAATGAGAAGAGCAAGCCAACCCTCGCTTATCCTGGCGAGGACTTTGCGGATGCCTACAAGACATTCATCAACGAAGTATGCCCTGACGAGGAGTAAGCTTCAGATATTAGACACATTTCAAGGATAATGAAGATTTTAAGACTATTTACAGCATTATTTATAGCAGCAATGACTATTGCTGCATGTGATGACACCACCGACAACATCGGATCGTCGATCACCAACGACGTTGATAATATCTCTATCAAAGACCAGGTGTTCAACGTCACCTCACGCTCCATCGTTTCAGGCCCGGTTCTGAGCCGAAACAATACGGGTATGATCGGTAATGTAAAAGATCCTGAGACCGGTACCTACGTAGCTGGCGACTATATGACCCAGTTTGGCGTATTGTCATCATTCAGTCTGGACACTCTGGAGTACATCCGCAATGCACACGATGGCAAGATCGAGGCGGACTCATGCTATCTCCTGGTATCATACAAGACTACATACGGTGATACCCTCGCACCGATGAAGGCTACAGCCTACGAGATGAGTAAACCGATGAGCGAGAATCAGGAGTATTACTCAGACTATGATGCCTTCAAGGACAACTGGGTGAGCGAGAACAACTATCAGTCGAGCGCCACCTATAACCTGAACAGCACGACGATGGCTTTCAAGATCTATCTGAACAAGCCATATACGGCAAAGGATGGCAAGACCTACAAGAACTACGGTTCTTACGTGATGAATACCTTCGTGGATCACCCTGAGTACTTCAAGACCAACTGGGACTTCCTCAACAAGGTTTGTCCTGGTTTCTATGTTAAGCATGCCGGCGGTATCGGAAACGTAGCCAATATCTGGAATACCGAGTTGCAGTTCTACTACAAGATCCAGAAGACGGTGAAGAACTCTGCGGGCAACGACAGTATCGTAACAGGTCTCGCTTTCAACCGCTTTGACGGTACAGAAGAGGTGTTGCAGCTCAACAAGATTACCAACGACAGCAAGACTTTGGCTAATCTGGCAAAGGATGAGAGCTGCACCTACCTGAAGTCTCCAGCCGGCATCTTCACAGAAGTAACGCTGCCAGTAGAGGATATCATGAAGGGTCATGAGAAGGATACGCTGAATACAGCTACCATCTCTTTCCCTAGAATGAACAATGTAGATAACAACAACAACTATCAGTTCAGTGTTCCTTCTACTATCCTGATGGTACAGAAAGACAGTCTGGATGCCTTCTTCGAGAAGAACAAGCTGACAGACAACCGCACCTCCTATACGGCTTCTTACAACAAGAACTCTACAGGCGTGAAGAATGCCTATACCTTCTATAACATCAGTAACCTGGTTACTGCGATGTACAAGAACAAGGGCAAGAGTGAAAACTGGAACAAGGTGGTGCTGGTTCCTGTAACCTTGACCACAAGTACACAGAACAATGCTATCGTGATTACCAAGATTAATCACGACATGCAGCTCACCTCTACCCGACTGATCAAGGCAACGGATGATCCTGACAAGGATTACACCACCAAGGACGGCAAGCGGGTGGCTACAGGTCCTGTTCAGATCAAGGTGATCTACAGTAAGTTCAAGGAATAAATTCATGGCAGATAATTTCCTTGAACGACACCGCGAAGATTACGAGCAGCGCAAGGCTGCCTGGCTGCGACGCAAGAAGCATCTTCCAAAAATCAAGAAGCCTACCATTCAGCGTCCTGATGATGAAGCTTTATAAAAAAAGATTCTATATGAGAAAATCCCAGCTGGAAGTTCTTTTCCAGCTGGGATTTTTTCATATCCTCAGTTTTATCTTCTTTCTATTTTCTATGAGAGAATGGTGAACTTGGCAAACTTCAGAAGCAACTGCTTGGTTCCTGCATTCTGGAACTCTACGGTAGCCTTCGTGTTCTCGCCGGTTCCTTCAATCTTCAATACCGTTCCTATTCCAAAACGCTGATGCTCGATTCTACAGCCCTCGCAGAGAGAACCTGCAGCTGAGGAAGCAAATGCTGGTTTAGGATCAGCCATGAACTGCGAAGCTACGGGCTTAGAGTTCTGATAATCACGTCTATAGCCTGACCTGTCTCTATCCCATGGCATTCTTCCACCATAGCCACCTTCAGAACCATAGCCACCATACGAACTTCTTCCCCCACCGAATGAAGATTCAGGAGCCTCTTCTCCTCCCTCTATCAGACTGGCATCAATCTCATCGATGAAGCGGCTCGGATTATCAAATTCCATCTTGCCATATCGGAAACGGTTCTTGGCATTGGTCAGGATGCAATGCTTCTCGGCACGGGTAATCGCGACATAGAGCAGACGGCGCTCCTCTTCCAGTTCCCTGACAGAGATTGCAGCAAGCGGACTCGGGAAGATATTCTCCTCCAAACCTACTACGAAAACAGTAGCAAACTCCAGACCCTTTGCCGCATGAATCGTCATGAGCGAAACTCTCGGTTCATCCTTCTCTCCCTCACTGTCCGCATCCGTCAGCAGCGCCACGTCCTGCAGATAATCAGTAAGATAGGCTTCATCCATTCGTCCCTCTTCCTGGCGTCCAGCCACGAAGGTCTGCATACCACTCAGAAACTCCTCCAGGTTTTCCTGGCGAGCCAGGTCGTCGGCATTCTTGCCCGACATGATATCCTCGCTGATTCTACTCTCCCTGATGATGGCATCACCCAGTTCATAGACATCCAGGGTATGCGAACGGTCGATGAACGAAGAGATGAGCAGGCGGAATTTCTCGAGCTTCGTCTGCGTACCCTTGTTGACATTCAGTCCGTAATGCTCCACATTACCTATTACCTCCCAGAAACTCACCTGGTTCTGATGGGCACAATCGGCAATTTTCATCACGGTAGTAGCACCGATGCCACGAGCCGGATAATTGATGATACGCTTGAAAGCCTCCTCATCGTCAGGGTTGGCAACGAGACGGAAATAGGCGATGATATCCTTGATTTCCTTACGCTGATAGAAACTCAAGCCACCATAAATACGATATGGAATGCCCTGCTTTCTGAATTCCTCCTCGAAGCTGCGGCTCTGGGCATTGGTGCGATAGAGAATGGCAAATTGATCGTATCCGCAATCATCCTGCCGCTTGATGCGCTGGATATTCTTCGCCACTATCAGAGCCTCCTCCTTGTCGCTGTAGGCAGGCTTATACAGAATCTTCTCTCCTTTATCATTTTTGCTGAACACCTCTTTCTGAATCTGATTGCGGTTATGATGAATCAGACTGTTGGCTGCCTCTACGATAGTTTGAGTAGAGCGGTAGTTCTGTTCCAGTTTAAAAAGTTTAGCCTCCTTACCATCTTGCGATGGAAAATCTTTGGTAAAAGACAATATATTATCAATATCAGCTCCTCTAAAACTATAAATACTTTGAGAATCATCTCCGACTGCACAAATAGCCTTTTCTTGCATAGCATTGTATAGCAAAGAAAGTATCTTTTTTTGAACATAATTTGTGTCCTGATACTCATCTACCATTATGTACTTAAAAAGATTTCCGTACTTCTCCAAAACATCTTTCCTTTCTATGAAAAGACGATAAGTATAAACTAACAGATCATCAAAATCCATCGCATTAGCTAATCTACAACGTTGTACGTATTCACGATAGATCTTTGCTATTTCTGGCATTTTTGCCCGTTTATCCTGATTTATAATATCAGAATCGCTTTCATACGAATCCACACTTATCAGATGATTCTTGGCCATAGAAATTCTTGCATGTACAGCAGCAGGCTTATATACTTTTTCATTCATATCCATCTCTTTTATAATAGACTTCAGTAAAGACCGAGAATCAGCTTCATCATAAATCGTAAAATCAGAAGGAAAACCGATTTTATCGGATTCTACATGCAAAATTCTAGCAAAGACACTATGAAAAGTACCCATATATTTCTGCCTTATATAAAATGTTTCACCAAACATTTTACGAATACGTTCAACCATTTCTTTTGCTGCTTTATTTGTAAAAGTAAGCACCAATAAGGAATATAAATCTTTGCCTTTAGCTAGGAGATAAGCAATCTTATAGGTAAGCACACGCGTTTTGCCAGAACCTGCACCGGCAATCACCAGCGAAGGTCCGTCAATATACTCTACCGCAGCACGCTGCGCATCATTCAAGTCGTTCAATAAATCCATTAATCAATATTTACCAGATTTTTCACTCTTCACTTTTCACTTCCCCCTATATCCACCTACAGCCGTGCTTGGGTCGTAGTCTTCACCCTCACGAGGGAACGAAGGGATGAATTTCATCTGATGTTCAATCTGTCGCTGGCGCTTCTTCATATAAGCGCTCGGATACAGGGAGCTGAACTTTCTAGGATTAGGCAGCGTAGCAGCTATCAGGGCACACTCGTCACGGAAGAGATCCTGTGCTTTCTTGTTGAAATGATACTCAGCCACGGCATCGACACCATAGATACCCGGTCCCATCTCGATACTGTTGAGATAGACCTCCATGATGCGCTGCTTGCTCCACATCATTTCGATGAGAAAGGTGAAATACACCTCAAATCCCTTGCGGGTCCAGGAACGGCCCGGCCAGAGGAAAACGTTCTTGGCGGTCTGCTGACTGATGGTACTGGCACCATGCACCTTACCGCCTCGTGCATTGTTCTTGGCAGCACTTTCGATGGCATTGAAGTCGAAGCCATGATGCTTGAGGAATCGGGCATCCTCGCTCGCCATCACCGCCACAGGCATGTGAGGGGAAATCTTATCCATCGAAACCCAATGATGATGCAAGGTAATACTTTCACCATCAGCCACTTGCTGAAAACAGCGGATTATCATTAACGGAGTAACATATACCGGAATAAAACGGTAGGCTACTACAGCAAGAATGGTGGTACTGAAAAACAGCACCACCACCCATCTTACGATATTTCTGATCTTTTTTAGAATCATCTATCTTCTTTTTCCCTTTCGGGAACCTCATTCGTTTTTACTTCAATGTACCATTGTTAGCAGCATTCACCATTGCCTGGCTAGCATACATGTAAACCTCTACACGACGGCTCTGAGCGCAGGCTGCTGTAGTATTCACCACAGGATTAGCTGAACCCAAACCCTCTACGCTCTTGATCTGGCTGCTTGTAACACCGCATGACTTCAAGTAGTTAGAAACGGCATTGGCACGATTCTGGCTCAAAGGCAAGTTGATGCCATCATTACCAGTAGCATCAGTATAACCCTGAATAGCTACCTCGCAGTCGGCATTGTTCTTCAAAACCTGGGCAAACTGAGCCAAGTCGTTCTTAGCGCTTGCATTGAGCGCATATTTGTTGGTCTGGAAGAGGATACCAGAATCGAAGGTTACCTTGACAGCTGTCAAACCATTGGCATCTGTAACGGTAGAAACCTGCGCATTCTTTACAGCCTCTGCCTCAGCCTTTACCTTATCCATGTGCTTTCCAATCAAGTTACCCGCTGTTCCACCAACAGCAGCACCGATAGCAGCACCTACCACTGCACCTGTACCACGATGGCTGTTATTGAGCAAACCACCAACCAAAGCACCAAGAGCAGCACCAGCACCTGCACCAGCAGCAGTACCAGTCTTCTGACTAGTTCCACAACTTCCCAAAACGAGCAGCATTGAGAGCGCTGCAGCAGTAAATTTCATCTTTTTCATACTATAATTCTCCTATATTTATGTTATTTAAATGCAAAGATACGTCTTTTTTCTCCAATATGGAGGGTTTTCTAATATTTTTTTGTAATTTTGCATGCAAATTTAAGGGTATTTGTCCAAATGGCGAAAGGAAATCGCCTATTTCGGGGCGGAAATTCCCTATTGGCCGTGTTTTCACGCTCAAAATACATCGTGTTTTCACAGCCAAAATATCTAGCAGAATTTAAAAACAAAATATATAATTAGTAATATGGCTAAAGAACTTAAGAATTTAACCAAGCGCGCTGACAACTACAGTCAGTGGTACAATGATTTGGTAGTAAAGGCTGACCTCGCAGAGTTGTCACCAGTTCGTGGTTGTATGATCATCAAACCATACGGCTACGCAATCTGGGAAAATATTCAGCACGAACTGGACAGAAGATTTAAAGAGACTGGCGTACAGAATGTGTACATGCCAATCTTTATTCCGGAATCTCTTCTTCAGAAAGAGAAAGATCATGTAGAAGGATTTGCACCTGAG
>ERZ779737.972-NODE-972-length-24148-cov-5.826755_pt1 | contig 24148 bp, 24 predicted proteins | sample MGYA00511889_ERZ779737 | MGnify/ENA primary metagenome ERZ779737 (study PRJEB29588, sample SAMEA2163575) | human gut metagenome | biome: human gut; feature: human-associated habitat; material: faeces | place: Denmark | collected 2008/2010 ... | reverse complement strand
TTGGAAGCTTCCCGGCCGGAAACGGACAGCTTTTCCGGCCGACCGCGAGATCTTGCGCGAAACATTTTGTTTTTCTCCGGTTTTTGGGCCTGTTTTGTTTGATTTCTTCCGCTCCCGGGTGTCGGACACGGGAAACGGCGGCTTGTACGCTCCGGACAAAACGACGGTGTTTCTGTGGTATCTGTTAAAAATTTTCCTCTGTCTGTTTGAAAATTTCCGAAAAATTTTTGGAATATTTTCAGCTTGTCCGCGAAAAGGCAGGATTTCTTTCGCCCGGCCGCCGGAGGTTCCAAAGAAAACGAACAAATCCGTCCCGCTCCCCGCCCCGTGCCTGTGATACAATAGAGGCAGCATAGGAGGTGGGTACCGATGACGCCAAAATATGAGCAGCTGGTGCAGGAGTACCATGTGGTGCCGGTGACCGACCCGGATTTTGAATTGCTGGCGGTGAACCGGGCCGAGGGCTTCCGGGCGGGGGCAGAGTTCTACTGCCTGCCGCCGCTGGAGCTGGAGCGTTACACCGGTCTGGTGCAGCAAATCAAGGAAAAGAGCAAGGAGCGCAAGGCGCTGGTTGCTGAGAAAAAGGAATTGCCAATATACCATGTGAAACGCCACAAGGCGCTGACTGTCCGCATTGCCGAGCTGATAGAGGATTTGGAAGAACTGCGTTCCGAAAAGGCGCTCCTTTTGCAAAAATTTGAGTATGCGGAGGATGCAGGCGCAGAGGCGTTCCGCAAGGATATTGCCATCATGGAGTCCGGTCTGAAAAGGCTGGAGGCACAGGAGCAAAAATACGCTGCTGAATTAGATAAGGTTCTGGCTGAATATGCCGAGCTGAAAGCGCAGGCCGTGGATCTTGACCCGGTGGAGTTGCACGATGCACGGCAGGCCATCCGTCCTGAAAAGGAGCTAAATGCCGTCGAACAGCTACAGCGTGCTTACGGGGATAAGTACCGCCCGCTTGCTATGCTCGACAGCAAACGAAAGGCATCCGGGTTGCTTCACGAATATGCAGACGAACAGGCCGTACAAAAGCTGAAACGAGCGCAACAGCAGAAAATTCAGTCCGAACACACTCCCCCCCAATGAAAGAAAAAACGAATCGACTTTGAACGTTAAGCTACGATTAGATGCAACATTTTTTACGGACAAGAGAAATCGTCATAACACAATCAGTGAGGCCGGCCATGTGCGAACACTGGCCGACCTCATATCATTAATTTACTTTTATCATACGATAGCCCACACCAATATGTGTTTGGATGTATTGCGGGGACTCCTCTGTTGGCTCCAGCTTTTTCCGCAGTGTCGCCATAAATACCCGCAGAGAAGCTACATCGTTATCCCAACTGCGGCCCCAGATATTTTGTGTGATAAAGGTATGGGTCAGTACCTTGCCAACATTCTTGGACAGCAGGCACAACAACTTATACTCAATGGGCGTCAGGTGCAGTTCGTCCTCTCCCAGATAAGCGCACCCCCCGGCATAATCCACTTTCAGTTTACCATTAACAAATACAGAACTGGCGGTTGCCATTTCCGCAGTCATCATGGCGAGTCTGCGCTGCGTCACTCGGAGTCGGGCCAATAATTCTTCTACTGAAAAGGGCTTTGTCAAATAATCGTCCGCTCCGGCATCCAGCGCCTTGATTTTATCGTTATCCTCGCTTCGGGCGCTGATTACAATAATCGGAACATTGGACCAAGAGCGAACCGTCTGAATGACTTGAACGCCATCCATATCCGGCAAGCCCAAATCCAGCAAGATGATTTCAGGATTGTGCGATGTGGCCTCCATAATGGCTGTCGAGCCATTGGGCGCTACCACATAACGATAATCATTTGTTTTCAATGTGGTTGTAATGAGATTTCGTACAGATGGGTCATCCTCAACCACTAATATCAAAGGTTTATTCATGAAGTTCTACCTCCCCGGCGGGTAATGTAAATGTAAACACAGTACCATTTGGCTGATTGTCTGATACGGAAATCGTGCCGCCGTGGGCGGTCACAATGGACTTACAGAGGGACAGCCCCAATCCAAGGCTTCTGCGGCTGTCGACCACTTTATTGGCCCCACTATAGAACATATCGAAAATACGGGGTTTCTGCTCATCGGGAATCCCAGGGCCGTTGTCGGAAACGGAAACCGTGACCCATTGCTCTTTTTGATCGGTATGTATTTCAATTACTGAACCGACAGGGGTATATTTGATGGCGTTGTCAACCAAATTGATAATCACCTGAACGATCAGCTTCGCATCAATGTGGGCAAGGATAAAGTCTTTACCGCTGGTCACACGAATGGTGTGTTCTTTACTTTTTCTGTTGATGTGCTTCAGCGCTTCAGAAACGACCTCATCCATGAGTTCGATATTCCGAGTTAGATTGACCTGTCCGCCCTCAATTCGTGTGACTGCTAACAAATTTTCAACCAGATTGATTAGCCACATGGAATCGTCATAAATATCAGTAAAGGTCTGCTCCCGTAGTGCATCGTCCATTTTTTTATAATTTGCAAGCAAATTGTCTGCGCTGCCGGAAATCGCTGTCAAAGGCGTCCGAAGATCATGGGAGATTGCCCGCAGCAGGTTAGCACGAAGCTGTTCATTTTGCGCCAGAACAGCCGCTTCCTCTTTTTCTTTGGCGTTTTTGATGTTTTCCAGCGCCAATGCGCACTCGCCCAGAATAGAGAGGAGTACGCTGTTTTCGAAAGAGTCCAGCGGAATACCGTTCACCGCAATACCAGCCACTCCATATACATGCTGGTTGACCCGAATCGCAAGGTATAAACACTTTGCACTGGATAATGTATCTGTTGTGGCACCGGCGTGTTTATTGTTTCGGAAGACCCAATCGGCGACTGCTTTCTCGTTCTCAGAAATTAAATCTTCCTGAATGCTATTAACAGCACGAAAAACGTTAGGAGTGGCAAGTTCTTTACCATCAGACAGGTAGACGACAATATCTTTTTTCATCAGCTTCATGAGCTGCCCTGCCGTAGCGGTGATTACCGCATTCTCATCCTGCTCTTTTTGCAGAAGCTGGTTGGTTTCAAAAAGAATCTTTGTACGGTAAGCTGTATGGGCAGATTGTTTCGCATTTTCTTTCAGCCGGGTAGCGAGAGATCCGGAAAGCAGTGTTACTATAAACATAATGGTAAAGGTAACAATATAGTTCGGATCGTCAAAATGGAATGTCAGTCTCGGAGTGGTAAAAAAGAAATTGAAAACCAGCACACTGACAACCGAGGTCAGAATCCCGCACAGTCGGTTGGTTGTGATTACAGCGGTCACAAGTACGCCTAATATGTAAACTGCGATAATATTACTCTCCGTGAACCCAAGAGCGTCAAAGCCACAGCCAATCAGTGTAGCTACCAGCAATACGACTATACTCTTCAGAACATCACGCAGGGGCATCGCATCTACCTGCGCCTTTCTCTTTTTTTCCTGATAGCTGGTTGCTGTGCTGGCATCCGGTATCACATGAATATCCAGATTCGGTACGCTGGAAATCAGGCGTTCGGTCAAGGTAGGCTTGCTGAAAATATTTTTTCGTGCAATGGTACTTCGTCCGATTACGATTTTTGAGATGCCGGAAAGACGGGCAAATTCGGCAATTTGAACAGGAACGTCATCACCATAGCTTGTCTCAATTGTGGCGCCAAGCTGTTGAGCCAGCCGTTTATTATCCTGCAAACGTTTTTTGTCCTCTTCACTCATCGCCGCTGTATTTGGCGTTTCCACATAAAGAGCGGTAAATGTTCCCCGAAAGGCTCTTGCCATCCTTGCAGCAGTCCGAATGATTTTTGCGTTGGATGGCGACGAGGAAAGACATGCCAGAATGTGCTCGTCTGTATGGTAATCGCCTCGGCTCTGTACTCTGGCGCTTTCCGTCAGCAAGTTCACCCGGTCGGCGCACCGACGGAGGGCGATTTCCCGCAATGCGGTGAGATTTTCCAGCGTGAAAAAATTAACTGTTGCCCGCTGCGCCTGATCTTCCCGGTACACATTTCCACTTGCCAGTCGTTCCAGCAACTCCGCAGGCTCAATATCCACCAGTTCTACCTGCTCTGCTTGATCAAAGGTGGAATCCGGAATGCGCTCCCGCACAAGAATTCCGGTGATAGAGGCTACTGTATCGTTGAGACTCTCGATATGTTGGACATTTACAGTCGTATAGACATCAATTCCGGCATTTAGCAATTCCTGAACATCCTGATACCGCTTCGTGTGCCGACTGCTTTCGGCGTTGGTATGGGCAAACTCATCCACCAGTATGAGCTGGGGATTTCGCTTGAGCGCAGCATCAATATCAAATTCACGAAGGGTCATTCCTTCGTAAGCAACTTGTTTCACAGGAAGCTGCTCCAAGCCGTCCAGAAGTGCCATCGTCTGGGGGCGGGCATGGGGTTCTATGTATCCAGCAACCACATCGATGCCACGCTCCTTCGCCTGATGAGCCGCCTGAAGCATGGCATAGGTCTTTCCGACACCTGCGGCATAACCGAAAAAGATTTTGAGTTTTCCGCTTTTCTTAGTGGATGCATCGTTACGGATCGCACGAAGAAGCTGATCCGGATCTTGTCTTGGCAGTTCCATTTTAACCCTCCTATCTGTCACTCAAGTAAAAGCGATTCCCTTTTTCAATATTATAACACACGACGTCAAAACCTACATCTGCGACTGATCCACGGCAAATTTGTTCAGGCATCCAATGAAAAAATCGACGACAGGTGATTTTTTGGAATCCCTCCATAGTGCTATTTGTGTGATTTGATTCTGGGTAATCGGCTCAATGGGCAAGTCAGCATATTCCATCACAACTGGGGCGCAACGAAGAAGCACCATCCGTGTATTATAATGAGTTTTTTCCGATATGTCTGTATTCTCCGGTAAAAAAATTATGTCTAATTTGTGTGTTTCCAGTTCTCTGCACAATTCACTTTCTTCTCCGCTGAAAATATAGATAGAGACATCCGGATGCTGTTTGCCGTAAGTCTCGAAAGTATCTGCGAGATCGCCTGCCATTAAAGGGTTGGAAAAACCAATTCTCAAGCTGTTTTCGCCGTATGCCAGAGCATTTTCTTGCTCATTCCAATTGTTTTCCAGAAAAACATCCAGTTTTTTCATCAGAAAGTACCCAAAAATAAATATGGCTGATGTACTTACAAGTAAAATAACATCCTGCATGGATTCATCCCCCAATTCCTTTGATTTTTCTTGAAATCAAGTATGAAAGCACTTTTGCAAATTTCTGTTACTTCCCAACGCTAACATGGTATCTCCTGCTTTCAGCACTGTGTCTGAAGAAATAGATAACTCCAGCTTGCCGCTTTTCTTGATTCCCATAATGTTAATGTTGAATTTTTTACGAATATCGAGTTCTCCAATCGAATGGTCCGCCCAATCTTTTGGAATGGGGATCTCAAACATGGCATGATTTTCATCCAGTTCTATGTAATCGAGAATGTGATCCGCACTGTAACGGATTGCTGTCCACTTTGCAAGCTGTTTTTCCGGGTAGACTACTTCGTTTGCACCGTTACGCAGCAAAAACTTTTCCTGAACATCGGTTGCAGCTCTGGAAACTACAAACCTCGCTCCTAATTCACTGAGCAGAGAAGTTGTTTCCAATGAACTTTGAAAGTTGTTACCGATGGCCACAATGCATACATCATAGTTGCGAATACCGAGAGATTCCAGAAAATCGGCATTCGTACTGTCTCCAATCTGTGCGTTGGTAACAATGGGCAGAACAGCCTCTACACGTTCCTCTGAAGTATCTACTGCCATCACTTGATGACCCAAATGATTTAAGTGCAGGGCAATATGCTTTCCAAATCGCCCCAGACCAATTAGAAGAATTGATTTCATAATGTCTCCTTTATCCTACTGTTATTTTTTCCTTTGGTAGTTTTGAAACTTTCTTTTGTGCACTGGACAAGGCCGCAAAAATTAATGTAAGGCCACCGACTCGCCCAAAAAACATCAGCAGAATCAAAACACTCCGTGAGAGCAGATTCAGTTCCGGTGTAATTCCCAGTGACAGGCCGACTGTGCCAACAGCCGAGGCAGTTTCAAAAAGGCAGGTAAGCATGGGAAGTCCTTCGGAAACGCTGATGATAAGGCCACCGGTACAACATAGCGTGATATACATAAGCGAAATTGTCGCTGCATTTTTTACGACATCATCATCGATGCGACGTCCAAAGAGGTTTGCATTTTCTCTGCGCCGAAAGGTGGAAATTGCAGTAGTAAGCAAAACAGCAATGGTTGTTGTTTTCAAACCGCCTGCGGTAGACCCGGGACTACCGCCGATCAGCATCAGCGCAATGGTGATAAATTGTCCCGCCTCACTCAAATCAGTTAATTCCACCGTATTAAAGCCAGCCGTTCGTGGTGTTACAGCCTGAAAAAGAGAAGATAAAAGCCGTTCCTTTCGGGTGAGATCAGCAAACTCAAAAAAATAAAAGTACATTGCCGGAACGATCAATAAAACCGCTGTGGTACAAAGAATCACCTTACTCTGCATCCGATATTTGCGCAAATGCAATCGATTTGTCCGAATATCATCCCAAGTCAGAAAGCCGATGCCGCCAAACACAATTAAGAACATAATAGTAAGGTTTATGACTGGATTCGCTGCATAGCTGGTCAGGGAGGAAAAGGGAGTGCGCACACCCAACAGATCAAAGCCTGCGTTGCAAAAAGCGGACACGGAATGAAACAGTGCCATCCAAAGGCCAATTTTCCCGAAATCACGGCAAAACACCGGTGCCATCACGGCTGCACACAGCAGTTCCATCACCAATGTCACCCTGACGATAAAGCCGGTCAGGCGAACGATTCCTCCTACCTTTGGCGCTGAAATCGCCTCCTGCATGGTACTGCGCTGCATCAAAGAAATCTTCCGCCCGGAAATCATTGCAAAGGATGCGGCTACGGTAATAACCCCCATGCCTCCAATCTGAATCAGCAGTAAAATAACAAGCTGGCCGAAGGCCGACCAGTATGTTGCCGTATCATGTATAATGAGTCCGGTTACACAAACTGCTGAGGTAGAAGTAAACAATGCATCCGAGAAAGGCGTTGCCAGTCCGCTGCGGCTGGAAAACGGCAACATTAAAAGGAAGGTGCCGAAAAGGATCACACCGGAAAACCCGAGGATGATAATTTGAAACGAAGTCAACTTCCTTTTTAACAACACTACTCCCATAACTGCAATCCTCCTTTATACCCCTTTATGTGCCCTTAATCATAAATCAAAGGGAGTAAAGAAGGTAAAAGAGAATGCGTATCTGTATTAAGGCCGTCTAAAGATGCAGGACTTATTCTTTTTTATCACGAGCTTGTGCCAGAAATTCAATCAGCCGTTTCCTTGTCAGAATCCCGCATAGAGCATTCCGGCCATCAACGATGGGGACAAAATTCTGATTCAGCATTGAAGTTACAACCTGCTCGGAATCTGCATCTATTTGTAACGCAGGGCAAAAATCTCTGCGAACAATGCTGCCAAGTCGGTATCCCTCCTGTACTTTCAAGTCTGTTGTCTGGCAAACAAGAAGGTGGCGGAGGAAATCTCCCTCCGTCACGCTTCCAATATACTGTTCCTGATCATTCAGTACCGGGACAGCGGTATAGCCATGTACCATAAACCGTTCCAATCCCTGACGAATCGTATCCTTTTCATGAAGAAATACAGTGGAGATTTTGGGAATCATGATTTTTGCTATGTTCATTTCACCCCTCCAGAATACCGTCCAGCATCAGATTGACTTCCAGCACATTGACGGTCTCTTCGCCAAAGATGCCAAGGAATCGTCCGTTGGTGCAGTTTTGGATGATCTCACGCACTTCATCTTCGGTCATATCATTTGCTTTTGCAATGCGTGCTACCTGATACTCCGCTGCCGCCGGGGAAATATGGGGATCAAGCCCACTGCCGGAACAAGTAACAAGATCCACCGGAACGGCTGTTTCATCCATATCCGGGTCAGCAGCCCGGAGCTTTTCCACCCGCTCTGCCACGAGCTGTGCATACTCCTCACTTGCCGGAGAGAGGTTGGAGGGAGCGGCGTACATCAGTGCCTTTCCGTTTTCATCCGTATAGGTTGAAACATCAATATTCATAATGCGCCCCCACATATGGGCTTCATCTGTATATTGCTGCCCAAGTAATTCACAGCCATATTTTTTCCCGTCTACTTCAATGATGCTTCCGTCTGCATTGTCCGGGAAAATTAGCTGAGCAATTCCTGTGACAACACCCGTATAGATCACGCCGCACAGCAGAGTAAAGATTAAAAAGATCATACCTGCCTTTGGTAATACACTTTTTATTGTTTTCATGATATATCCCCTCCTTATACCAAGCCGGTAAACACCAGCAGAACATCAATCAGTTTCACAAAGATAAAGGGAGCCGCCAGACCGCCCAAACCATAAACAAGCAGGTTCCGTGACAGCAGCTTTCCGGCAGCAACTTCACGATATTTCACACCTTTCAGTGCCAATGGAATAAGCGCAATAATGATGAGTGCATTATAAATAATCGCAGAGAGGACAGCGCTTTGCGGGGAATGCAGCCCCATAATATTCAGAGCAGACAGTCCCGGATAAAGTCCCATAAACAGCGCCGGAATAATGGCAAAGTATTTTGCCACATCGTTGGCAATGGAGAAGGTAGTCAGGCTGCCTCGTGTCATCAAAAGCTGTTTGCCGATGCGCACAATGTCGATCAGTTTTGTGGGGGAAGAGTCCAAATCCACCATGTTGCCTGCTTCTTTTGCTGCTTGTGTGCCGCTGTTCATGGCAACTGCAACATCTGCTTGTGCCAAAGCCGGAGCGTCGTTGGTGCCGTCGCCTGTCATGGCGACCAAATGACCCTTGGCCTGAAAATCACGAATCATTGCCAGCTTTCCTTCCGGCGTTGCTTCCGCAAGGAAGTCATCCACACCTGCCTCGGCAGCAATGGCCGCAGCAGTAATCGGATTGTCGCCGGTGATCATAATGGTCTTGATGCCCATTTTCCGCAGATCTGCGAATTTCTCCTTCACACCCTGCTTGATAATATCCTTCAAATAGATAACGCCGAGAATCTTGTGGTTCTTAGCCACAACCAGAGGTGTGCCGCCCTTGGACGCAATAGACTTGACAACTCGATCACAGTCTGGAGAGTACATTCCGCCTGCATGGGTCACATAACTCTGCATGGCATCTGCTGCGCCTTTTCGGATTTCGTTGCCGTCAAAGTCGACGCCGCTCATACGAGTCACGGCAGTAAATGGGACAAAGTGCATATTCTTGTCCTGAAGGCTTCTGCCACGAATTCCAAACTGCTCCTTTGCCAGCACAACAACGCTTCTGCCCTCGGGGGTTTCATCGGCCAGAGAAGAAAGCTGAGCGGCGTCCGCCAGTTCCTGAATATCAACACCATCCACCGGAATGAACTCCGATGCCTGTCGATTGCCCAGGGTGATTGTTCCGGTTTTGTCAAGCATCAGAATGTCTACATCACCGGCGGCTTCAATGGCACGACCACTCATGGCCAGAACATTTGCCTGGTTCAGTCGGGACATACCGGCAATACCGATGGCGGAAAGCAAGGCACCAATGGTAGTAGGCGCAAGGCACACCAACAGCGCTACCAAAGTTGTTACAGAGGTGGGATTCTCAATTCCCGCCAGCTTTGCAGAAAAAATGGAATAAGTGTAGAGAGAGACTGTCACCAAGATAAAGATAATGGACAAGGCTACCAGAAAAATCTGCAAAGCAATTTCGTTGGGCGTCTTCTTCCGGGCAGCACCTTCTACCATCGCAATCATCTTGTCCAGAAAGCTTTCTCCGGCTTCGTTGGTCACTCTGACAACGATCCAGTCCGACAGTACAGTGGTGCCGCCGGTTACAGCGCTGCGGTCGCCGCCTGCCTCACGAATTACGGGAGCGGATTCGCCGGTGATGGCGCTTTCATCCACAGATGCCGCACCTTCTATGACTTCACCGTCTGCCGGAATCTGCTCTCCGGCTTTGACAATCACCAGTTCCCCTTTTTTCAGCAGGGCGGATGGAACCACAGTCACGCTTTCCTTCTGCGATACGGAGGGAATTTTATGTGCGTCCACATCCTTTCGGGATGCCCGGAGAGAATCTGCCTGCGCTTTACCACGGCCTTCTGCAATGGCCTCGGCAAAGTTGGCAAATAGCACGGTAAACCAAAGGATAACGGCAATCGCCAGTGTATATCCGCTTGGAGCGTCTTTTAACCCGAACAGGGATACCACCCAAAGGATACTGGTCAAGATCGCAGACACAAAAACCAGAAACATGACCGGGTTTTTTGCCTGTGTTTTCGGACTTAATTTCGCAAAAGAATCTTTTATTGCCCTGCCGAGCATTTTCCGGTCGGCAAAAGCACTTTTCTGTTTTGTACGCATATCTGTAAACCTCCTTTACGCAATGCTGCCAAAGAACTCAGCAAGCGGACCAAGGGCAAGCGCCGGGAAGAAGCTCAGCGCACCGATCAGCAATACCACAACAATCAGCAGGAAAACAAACATTCCATTTGTGGTAGACAAGGTGCCCGCAGTCGTGGCAATTTTCTTTTTCCCAGCCAGGCTGCCTGCGATTGCAAGTGTGCCGATGATGGGCAGGAACCGGGCAAAGAGCATCATCAGTCCCAGACTTACATTCAGAAATACGGTATTCGCATTGAAACCGGCAAAGGCAGAGCCGTTATTGCCGCCACAGGATGAGTAGGCATACAGCATTTCAGAGAAACCGTGGGCACCGCCGTTATGCAGGCTATCCATGACAGAGGGTACTACAGCGGCAAGTCCGCTGCCGACCAGAATTGCAATGGGTGTTGCAAGGCAAACCAGTACCGACCATTTCATCTCATAAGGCTCAATTTTCTTGCCAAGGAATTCCGGAGTGCGGCCTACCATCAGACCGGCAATAAACACCGCCAGAATGGCAAAAGCAAGCATACCGTAAAGTCCGCAGCCCACGCCGCCGAAAATAACCTCGCCAAGCTGCATCAGCAGCATAGTCACCATACCGGCAAGCGGCGTGTAGCTGTCATGCATGGAATTTACAGAGCCGTTAGAAGCTGCTGTGGTGAAGGCTGCCCAGGTAGAGGACGCTGCAATGCCGAAGCGAGTCTCCTTACCCTCCATATTGCCGCCCGCCTGTTCGGCCATTGACATATTGACTGCGCCGTTTTGTGCAAGCTGGGATGTGCCAGCCTGTTCAGTGACGGCGATGCAGCCCAAGGCAACAACCAGGCAGAGAAACATTGCCATAAAGATTGCAATACCCTGCTTCTTGTTCTTTACCGCAGAACCGAATGTGAAACACAGTGCCGCCGGAATCAGCAGAATGGAAATCATTTCGATCAGATTGGTAAAGGCATTGGGATTTTCCAAAGGATGTGCGGAGTTGACGCCCATATAACCGCCGCCGTTGGTGCCGGTCTGTTTGATTGCGACCTGGCTGGCCGCAGGACCCATCGGTACGAACTGCTCGGTGACGATCTGTGCATTCGAAACGATTTCGCCATCTACAGTGACGGTTTCGGTGTCTACGTCAATTACCGCATCCTCAAGGATTTCACCTTCTGCACTGACGGCAATCGGTTCTACAAGGGATACTGTTTCTGCACTTTTCAGGTTCTGAATCACGCCGCCGCCTACCAGCAACAGAGAAATGACCAGATTCAGCGGGAGTAGGATGTGAACCACAATGCGGGTCAAGTCCACCCAAAAGCTTCCCAACCCGGAGGATTTCACCTTGATAAAGCCACGGATCAATGCAAATAGAACGGCGATACCTGTAGCTGCGGAAACAAAGTTCTGAACAGTCAGACCTAAAGCCTGAGTGAGATAACTCAATGTGGATTCACCGGAATACGCCTGCCAGTTTGTATTGGTAATGAAACTTGCAGAAGTATTAAATGCCAAATCCCATTTCACACCGGAAAGATGCTGCGGGTTTCCGGGAAGAACTCCCTGCAGAAGTTGAAGCAGGAACAGAAAAACAAGCCCGATACCGGAAAAGATCATTACACTTACCGCATATTTTTTCCATGTCATCTGTTCTTCTCTGTCTACACGTATAACCTTGTAAATCAGGTTTTCGCACGGTGTCAGAACTTTGGACAAAAAAGTTTTCTCGCCGCACATGACGTTTTTTATATATGCGCCCAGCGGAATTGCCAAAACAACCAGAATGGCAAGGTATAAAGCATACTGAATCATGGTGCTCATGCCTGATCATCTCCCTTCATTAAAATATAGACATACCACAGCAGCATTGCTGCCGCACATACACCTATGAGTGCAATTAGCATTTGCATAAGATTCATCCTCCTTTTTTGCTATCCCCAATATCATAAAACCTTTCCTCTAAAAATGGCATTAGTCATCTTTTGTGCGTTTAAAGATGAAATAAAGATTACAACCAACCCAAAAGCCATGCCATAGGAAAGGCGATAACGATCGTACCGATACAGACACACGCCAAAACCAGTAAGGGCATTCCAACAAAGATGGAGATGAAGCCAAGCAGCGGATGATGCCAAATAAAGAGCTCCGCTTTTGCGTCAAATCTCTGTTCAAATCTTCTCGCCGCATTTGTAATGCTCATAATTGTTCACCTCATTTCTTTCTTGCAAGGCCATAATACCGCTTAAAGTATTAAGTGGGGAAAAGGGTCCTGCAATCGAAACTAAGATTGTATAAGTCTTTAAGAAAAAAGAGTCAGACCCGGAAGAGGACTGACTCATTCATATAATGATTTTGAAATTGTATTTTCGAGAAGAGAATACCCTTGACAAATCTCGTCTCATAAATGCACACAATGAGATAAGCAACCAGCGAATGGTTTTTACTTTCGACGAATGCCTGTTTGAAAGCTGCAAATTTATCACCTCGAGCTTTTCGGAAATGGCTCTCAATTCATCGGAAGCTGACTCGCTTATGGCTTCTCCGAGCAAATCACTGACCGAAACGCCGAATTCGTCTGCCAATGAAATAAGCATGCTTGAGTCCGGAACGGATAAACCGTTTTCCCATTTAGATACGGTCTGCCTCACAACGTTTAATTTTATCGCAAGCTCTTCCTGCGAAAGCCCTTTTGCTTTTCTGAGCTGTTTTATATTTTCGTCTAACATAACTATGCCTCCTTGAGTTGATAGACTGATTATACAATCAAAAGAGCCGCTGCAGCAAGCAACGCAAATTAACAGAACGATTATTAGATAACATATAACAGCAACAGCCGCGGTAACAGAAGTTTCCGCGGCTGTTGATTTAATTAACGTTACTATAAAATTCTCAGATCTTTTTCCACTTTGCGCCGTTGGGGATATCGGTGACTTCGATGCCCTGAGCCTTCAGCTCATCGCGGATGCGGTCGGCCTCGGCGAAGTTTTTGGCCTTTTTTGCCTCGGCGCGTGCCTTGAGCAGCGCCTCAATCTCGGCGTTCTGCTCGCCGGACTCGGAGATAACGGTGAACTCCGCGCCGCCGGAGACGGCCTGCTTTTTAAGCTCTTCGCGCCGTGCGTCGGCCTTTTCGATAAGACTGAGGCTGAGCACCTTGTCAAAGTCGGCGATCGCGGCAAGCTTTGTGTCGTCGTTGGTCTTGTATTTAAGAACGTCATAAAGCGTTGTGACGGCAAGCGAGGTGTTCAGGTCGTTATCCAAAGCTGCGGTGAACTTGGCTTTGAGTGCCGCCATTGCATCCTCGTCGATCGCTTCGCCGCTTGCCTTGAGCGCGGCCACGCGGTTTATGAGCTTGTTATAGGTGCCCTGCGCGTTGTCAAGGTTTTCCCAGCTGAACACGAGCGACTTGCGATAGTGGCTCTGCAGGCAGAACAGGCGATAGGCGAGGGGGTCATAGCCCTTTTCCTCGAGCAGCGAAACGGTCAGAAATTCGCCCTTTGATTTGCTCATTTTGCCGGAGTTTGTGTTCAGATGCAGAACGTGCATCCAGTAGTTGCACCACTTGTGGCCGAGGTAGGATTCGGACTGAGCGATCTCGTTGGTGTGATGCGGAAAAGCGTTGTCTATGCCGCCGCAGTGAATGTCAAGATCCTCGCCGAGGTGCTTCATGGATATGCCGGAGCACTCAATGTGCCAGCCGGGATATCCGACGCCCCAGGGAGAGTCCCATTTGAGCGCCTGATCCTCGAACTTGGACTTTGTAAACCACAGGACGAAGTCGTTCTTGTTGCGCTTGTTTACGTCCTCCTCAACGCCCTCGCGCACGCCTACATCAAGATCGTCGGCGTTAAAGTCGTTGAAAATATAGTAGCGCTCAAGCTTCGAGGTATCGAAATAAACGTTGCCGCCGGCAAAATATGCATAGCCCGTGTCCATGAGCTTGGAGATGATCTTGATATACTCGTCGATGCAGTTTGTTGCAGGCTCAACAACGTCGGGAGTCTTGATGTTGAGCTTTGCGCAGTCGGAGAAGAATGCGTCGGTGTAGAACTTTGCTATTTCCATTACGGACTTGTGCTCGCGCTTTGCGCCCTTGAGCATCTTGTCCTCGCCCTCGTCGGCGTCGCTCGTGAGGTGGCCGACGTCGGTGATATTCATGACGCGCTTAACGTTATAGCCGACGTAGCGCAGGTACTTTTCAAGAACGTCCTCCATGATGTACGAGCGGAGGTTTCCGATGTGCGCAAAGTGATACACCGTCGGGCCGCAGGTGTACATCTTGACTATATCCGGATGATTGGGAACAAAGTCCTCTTTCTTTCTTGTTGCAGAATTATAAAGCTTCATAATTAAACTCCTTATGAAAAATAAAGCCTCTCATGGCCGTGACCATGAGAGGCGTGATTTACGCGGTTCCACTCTCTTTTGTAGCTTAAAGGCCTTAACGCGGCATACGCGGAGGCATTTCCTCCTCCGAGGCTCCCGGACGCATTTCCTTCTCATCACCGCGGCCATGCTCTCAGCTGATGCAAAGCCTCTCTGTACGGGCGAGGGGAGAAGTACTTCTTCCGTTCAGCGCCAATAGAATATTACCATTGCGGACAATTCGTGTCAAGCACAGTGCTTGAACACGTTGATGTTTTTTACGAAATATTCGATACCGGAGTACAGCGTCGTGACAAGGATCAGCACCCAGCATATGACTGCAACGACCTGCGGAGCGGGGAACCAGGGCTGTGTCGCGATTATGAGAATGCCGAGCGCGACCATCGTAACGCCGGTTTTGATCTTTCCCGACCACGCGGCGGCAATGACTATGCCCTGCTCGACTGCAAGCAGCCTCAGACCCGAAACGCCGAACTCGCGCAGCAGAACGACCGCGACTACCCAGCCGGGCATAAGTCCGACCTCGACAAAGTAGCACATTGCCGACAGCACGAGCATCTTATCCGCAAGAGGATCCATAAACTTGCCGAAATCGGTGACAAGATTATACTTTCTTGCGATCCTTCCGTCAATAAGGTCGCTCATGCATGCAATTATGTAAACCGCGAGCGCCCAGTACGGGAAATCAAGGTACAGCAGCACCATGAAAACGGGAACAAGAATAATTCTGCCAATAGTGATCTTATTAGGTGTGTTCATGCTTATTCCTCCTGTCCGATAAGGTTGCCGTCGTCGGAAACGGCGGTTATGCGCACGGGAACTATCTGCCCCTCGCCGCCGCGGCCTTCGAAAACAACAAGACCGTCAATGTCGGGCGAGTCATAGCAGCTGCGGCCGATCCAGTTGCCGTCGGCGTCGTGGTCGGTGCAGATGACCGGCAGAACCTTTCCGACGAGCGAGGCTGCGAAATCATCCATTATGCGCGCCTGAATATCCATGATGAGGTCTGCGCGGCGCTGAGCCTCCTCAAACGGAACATGCTCCATTTTCGCTGCCGGGGTGCCCTCCTCCGGGGAGAAGGGGAACACCCCCGCCCGCTCGATCTTCACCTCCCGCAGGAAGCTGCACAGCTCCTCAAACTCATCCTCGCCCTCGCCGGGCAGACCGGCAATAAGGCTTGTGCGCAGAACAAGTCCGGGGATGCGGCGGCGCAGAGTTTTAAACAGTGCGCGTATATCGTCGCCCGTGCCGTGCCTGTTCATGGTTTTCAGGATCTTGTTATTTATATGCTGGATGGGTATGTCCAGATATTTTACTATCTTGGGATTGGATGCGATCTCGTCGATAAGCTCATCGTCGAACTGATCGGGATAAGTGTAATGCAGGCGTATCCATTCAACGCCGTCGATCTCGCTTATCCGGCGGCAAAGCTCTGCAAGGCAGCGCTTTCCGTAAAGATCTGTGCCGTAGCGCGTTATATCCTGCGCGATGACGATGATCTCCTTCACGCCGTGAGCTGCGAGGTCGCGCGCTTCCTCAACGACGTTTTCCATCTCTCTCGAGCGGTATCTGCCGCGTATGTACGGTATCGCGCAGAAGGCGCAGAAGTTATCGCAGCCCTCGGCGATGCGCAGATATGCCCACGACGGGCCGGTGCTTACAACGCGCGGTATCTCGTCCACGGGGGCGCTGTTGTCCGCAAAAAGGCTCACCGGCTTTTCTTCAAAAACTGCGTTCACAGCAGGAACGATATCGCCGAAGCTGCCGACGCCGAGGATGGCGTCAACCTCCGGAAGCTCATCGGTAACTGCGGCGCGGTAGCGCTCGGTAAGGCAGCCGGTCACTATGATCTTGCCGAGTCTGCCCTCGGCCTTGAGCTTTGCCATTTCAAGAATGGTATCGATCGCTTCGCTTTTTGCAGCGTCTATAAAGCCGCAGGTGTTTATAATCACGGCGTCCGCGCCGTCGGGAGACGGAGCGAGCGCATAGCCTGCTTCGCTCAGCAGATACAGCATCTGCTCGCTGTTGACGAGGTTTTTTGCACAGCCCAGAGAAATTAGGGCAATTGTCCTGTCCATTCAGTAATCACCTTGAGTATCAAATTCGTTGAGTGCGTGTTTTATCTGATCCCACGAGTAGCCGCGCCGAAACAGCGCGTCCGAGACCTTCTTGACCTGCGCCCGGTCGCCGGGATCGCTGAGCCTTGAGCGGAGAAATCGCGCAAGATATTCGTCCTGCTCGGGCATCTGCTCCATCGCCTCATCCCACAGCTCGCGCGAAACTCCGTGCCGACGCAGCTCCTGCTTTATACGAGATGCACCGTAGCCCTTGGCGGCATAGTGCCTAACAACGCTGCCGGCGTATTCGGTGTCGTTAATAAGGCCCATTTGGCAAAGCCACTCGGCGCACTCCTCGGCGTTTTCGGGCGTTTCGCCCTTTTCAACGAGCCGCTTGCGCAGCTCCTCGCGCGACATCGGACGGGCGTTTATGATCCTCAGCGCCCTTGCCTTAGCAAGTGCGAGCGTGCATGCCGAAACAAGCTCGTTGTATGCATCCTCGTCAAAGTCCATTCCGGAGTGGATAAAGCGCTCGGTTATTATGCCGAGTGTGGTTTTAAGCTCCGTTCCGTCGTCGAAAACGAGCGTGAAGCGCTCGGGCGAGGTCTGCTTGATCTCACGCAGCGTCACTTGTATCAGCCTTCAAAATCGTCGGCGGAAACATCCACCGCGCGTCCTGCTGCCTGGGCTGCCTTGCGCGCCTGCGGACTCATGAGCTTGTACGCATTATCGCGTATTTGCTGTTCAATGTTATTGCAGATCTCGGGATTTGCAAGCAGGTATTCCTTAACGGCGTCTCTGCCCTGAATGCGCTGCTCGCCGACGGTGAACCATGCGCCGGCCTTGTCGATTATCTCAAGCTTAACGCCGAGGTCAACGATTTCGCCGACCTTGGAAATACCCTCGCCGTACATGATGTCAAACTCTGCCTCTTTGAACGGGGGAGCGCACTTGTTCTTTATGACCTTTGCGCGCGTGCGGTTGCCGATCATCTCTCCGCCCACCTTGAGAGTCTCGATCCTGCGCACGTCGATACGAACGGAGGCGTAGTATTTAAGCGCAAGACCGCCGGGAGTGGTTTCCGGATTTCCGTACATAACGCCGATCTTCTGACGCAGCTGGTTTATGAATATAACGGTGCAGCCGTTTTTCGAGATGCAGCCTGCAAGACGGCGCATCGCCTGCGACATGAGTCTTGCAAGGGCGCCGACGACCGAGTCGCCCATTTCGCCTTCAAGCTCGATGCGGGGGATAAGGGCTGCGACAGAGTCAACGACAACGACGTCAACCGCGCTTGAACGAACGAGGCTTTCGGTTATGTCGAGCGCCTGCTCGCCGGTATCGGGCTGCGAGATGAGCAGACTGTCGATATCGACGCCCAGTGCGCGTGCATATGCAGGCTCGAGCGCGTGCTCGACGTCGATGTATGCCGCCTCGCCGCCGGCCTTCTGAGCCGCCGCGACGACGTGCAGCGCAAGCGTTGTTTTACCCGAAGCCTCGGGGCCGTAGATCTCGATGATCCTGCCCTTGGGAACGCCGCCTATGCCGAGAGCAAGGTCGAGCGAAAGCGAGCCTGTTGACAGGGCCTCAACGTTAACGGGAATATCGTCGCCAAGGCGCATGATAGCGCCCTTGCCGTAGTTTTTCTCTATCTGCGCTATGCAGGTCTCAAGCGCTTTTTTCTTATCGCTTGCCTGCGAGTGAGTGGAGATGGGTGCTTTTTTCTTTTCAGCCATTTCTTTTACCTCAACTTATATCAGAATTCGTTTTTCCATTTACCGATCACGACGCGCTCAAAGCCGAGCGTATCGTTGCGGCCCTCTACCGAAACAAAGCCGGCTTTGAGCAGCATCATCTTGACTTCGTCAGCCTGACCTTCGCCGACCTCAAACATCATAAGTCCGTTAGGCCGCATGGTTATTGTCCAGTATTTGATGATGGCTCTGTAGAAATCAAGGCCGTCCTCGCCGCCGTCAAGCGCCGTCATAGGCTCGTAATCGCGCACAGAGCAGTCAAGCTCAATAAGCTCAAACGAGGGAATGTATGGTGGATTTGAGACGATCACGTCAAAGCTTCCGATGCTCATCGGCGGCCAGGTCGTCGCGTCGGCGTTCATGGGGATTATCCGTGAGGTGAGCTTGTTATCCTTGATATTCTTTCTGCAAACCTCAAGCGCCGAAGGGCTTATGTCGGCGGCCACGACGCGCGCGGCAGGAAGTTCGTTTGCAATGGCGCAGGCGATGCAGCCGCTCCCGCAGCACAGATCGAGCACTCTGCCCTTCATGCCAAAGCCCTTTATCGCGTCTATTGCCGCATCGACGAGTATCTCGGTATCCATGCGCGGAATGAGAACATCAGGTGTTACCGTCATCGGCAAACCGTAAAACTCCCATGAGCCGGAGATGTATGCAAGCGGCTCACCCTGAAGCCGGCGCTCTATCATGCTGTGCGCCTTCTCCTCAATCTCGGGCGAGGTGTAGAGATACATATCGCGCATGAGCTGTTCCGTTGTTTTTCCGGCAGCCGCGGCAAGAAGTATACGGGCCTCGAGGCTAAAGGCCTCAACGCCGCTTTCTCTCAGCTTGTTTCTGACTGAGAAGTAGATATCATTATATGTTTTCGGCATTTTCCAAGATCCTTATTTACCAGGCATCGCTGCCTTTTTCTTCGGGGATAACGAGCTCAAGCGCACGGATGGCGCATTCGATCATCTCATCGTCGGGCTCATTTGTCGTTATGCGCTGAAATTGCTTGCCCGGCCATGAGAGTATTGCAGAACAGATGTTGTCGTGTCTGCCGACCCAGCGGTTAAGTTCGTAGCTCAGTCCGACGATGAGCGGAAGCATGAGGAACTTAAGCCCCATGCGCAGCAGCGTGTCGGAAACATGGATAAACGAGCCTGCTATTATACTTATTATAATAACGACGAATATGAAGCTCGTTCCGCATCTCGGATGCAGCCTCGGCTGAGGGCGCACATTTTCAACCGTCAGCGGAAGCCCCTTTTCATAACAGAAGATCGTCTTGTGCTCGGCTCCGTGATAGGCAAAAAGGCGCTTCATATCCTTCATCTTTGAGCATAGTATCAGATATATAAAGAAAATGACGAGCTTGAGTATGCCCTCAAGCAGAGTCCGCCAATAAAAATCGGCTTTAACGGCCGGGAACAGGCCGACAATAAACGTCGGAAGGAACAAAAACAGAAACAGCGAAAGCGCAATGCCGAGAACAACGGCAACGCCTATTATAAGTTTCTGCGCGGTTTCGTTTGAAAAGTGCTTTTCTATCCAAAGGTCAATCTTATCCGGCTCCTCCTGCATATCCTCGGGAAGCTGATCGGCAGAGAACGACAGTGCCTTAACGCCGTTTACCATAGACGAGATAAAAGCTGCAACTCCGCGGATAAGAGGAAGCCCGAGTACGGGACTTTTTGCCTTGAGCGGAGTTACTTTCTCGACTTTTTCGACCATTTCGCCCGAGCCGCGGCACACGATAGCGCGCTTTTCCGGTCCGAGCATCATAATGCCCTCGATAAGAGCCTGACCGCCGATGGAGGTCTTGAATTTTACCGAAGACGAATCTTTTTTATCTGACATTTATATACCTCAATTTTCTGACAAGGGTAAACTTATTTCGGCAATGCAGCCGCCGCCCTCGGCATTTGCAATGTCGAGCTTTCCACCGTGACGGCTGATTATCTCGTCGCACACCGCAAGTCCTATGCCACTGCCGCGGTTTTTGCTGCTGCCTTTGTAAAATCTGTTCTTGACATACGGCAGCTCGCCGGCAGGAATTCCCCTGCCGTAGTCGCGGATACGGATGATGACGTGATCCTTTTCAAGCGTAAGCGTTATGTCAACCTTTCCACCGTCGCCGCCGTGCTTTGCGGCGTTATCCAGCAGATTGAGAAACACCTGTTTCAGACGCTCGGGATCGCCGGATATTAGCGGGATGTCATACTCTGGCGGCTCATAATTGACCTCGATCCCGGCCTCGCTCATGAGCTTACCGTAGGTAAACAGCGAATCCTCAAGCTCGGCGGCGATATCGACAAGCTCCATGCGCAGATTAAATCTGCCGTCCTGAATGCGCGTAAACTCCAGAAGATCGGCGACCATGCCGGTCAGCCTCTCGGCCTCCTTGGAGATTATCTTCACCCCGCGCAGAGATTCGTCTTTTATTGCCGGATCATACTGCAAGGTCTCGCTCCAGCCGAGTATTGCCGTCAGCGGTGTGCGCAGCTCATGCGATATCTGCGAAATGAACTCGGCCGTGGCTTTGTCCGAACGCGCAATTTTTTCAGACATGATGTTTATATCTTCCGTGAGCCTGCCGATCTCGTTATCTCCGACCGACTGGACCTGCGCGCCGTAGCTGCCGTCGGCAATGTGCCTTGCAGATTCGCTCAGGTCCTCAATGGGCTTTGATATGTAGTGATCGAACCATATATTGACGAGAATAATGTAAGCCGCGATTATGATTGCGATTATGATCGCCGGAACAATAAGCTTGTTTGCGGCAAAGGCGATCAGGCATGCGATAAGAAAGACCGCCGCAATGCTCGATGCAAGCAGCTGCCATTTAAGATTTTTAAAAAACATTGGACACTTCCCGGGAAATAATCTGTATCAGTAGCCCCACTTATAGCCGAAGCCCCAAACGGTCGTGAGAAATTCGGGCTCGGTGGGATCGGCCTCGATCTTCAGGCGAAGACGGCGAATATTGACGTCAACGGTCTTAAGCTCGCCGGAGAAATCGTCGCCCCAAACCGCTTTAAGTATATCCTCGCGCGACATTGCCTTGCCGGGGTTTTCCATAAACAGCTTCATCAGCAGATATTCTATCTGCGTAAGCTTCAGGCGCTTGCAGTCCTTTTCGAGGGTGCGGTTGCGCGTGTTGAGCAGGAACGGACCGCTTGATATTTCATAGCTGGGCTTATCGCCGGCATCATTGCCGAGGCGGCGCACGAGTGCGTCAACGCGCGCGGTAAGCTCAGCAGGAGAGAAGGGCTTTGTAACATAGTCGTCGGCGCCGGTCATAAGTCCTGTGACCTTGTCGATCTCCTGGCTTTTGGCGGTCAGCATGATTATGCCGATCTTCGAGCCGGATGCGCGTATGCGGCGGCAGACTTCAAAGCCGTCGATATCGGGAAGCATGACGTCCAGAAGAGCAAGGCAGACGTCAGGATTTTTCTCGAGCAGAGCCAGAGCGGTCGTGCCGTTTTCGGCTTCGAGGGGCTCATATCCGCTGCGGCGGAGGTTAATGACCACAAAACTGCGGATATTCGGTTCATCCTCAAGTACGAGTATCTTTTTCATGGCTTGGCCTCTTTCTTATAATTTTACATTGAAATATTGTAACATATAATTTTCAATTATGGTAGTGGCAAAGACAAAAAAATTGTAATCCGAGAACAAAAAATTACACAGATTATCTGAATACCGCTCTTGAATAATGCGCTTTTATAGGTTATAATACTACTGTTTCTGTTCGCCGGTGTGATGGAATGGTAGACGTAGCGGATTCAAAATCCGCCGGGGGCGACTCCGTGTGGGTTCGAGTCCCACCACCGGCACCATCCTCCGAAACGCTTGATCCCTCAGCATTTGAGGCATCAAGCGTTTTTCCTTTTCTACAACAAGAAGCATCCATTTCGCTCTGTTTTTTCACAGTTCTCTCCGCAGTTCTCTCCATAATCCTCTTTCAAACGCTTGTGCTGATGCCTGGTTCAATGATAACAACATTGCTCATCTTCGATGCCGAAGTATTTTTCGACGATGTGTCCAGATGTGCGTAGATATTTGCGGTTGTGTTATAGCTGCTGTGTCCAAGCCACTCCTGTATATCCTTCATTGGTACACCATTTTTCAGCAGCAGCGAAGCGCAGGTATGTCTCAAATCGTGAAAGCGAATACTGCGCAAGTGATTTTTCCTCAAGACGAGCTTGAAATGCTGTGTTACATAGTTCGGCTGATAGGGTTCTCCCATATCGTTTACAAAGATATACTCGCTTTCTGTATAACAATTTCCACACAGCTTCCGACAGCATTCCTGCCGTACTTTCATACGCAACAAAAGGTCGCGGTATTGCGGAACCAATGGCATTGAGCGGCAGCTTGACTGATTTTTTGTACGATCCTTTTCGACCGTGATGGTCGTCCCATCGCACATACACTGAACAACTGTATGGTCAATCGTAATCAGATTGTTTTCAAAGTCGATTGCCCTCCACCGGAGCCCCATGATCTCACTTCTTCGCAGGCCATAAAAGGCTGCCATTAGAACAGGGAACTCGCAAGGATCACCCTTCACCGCCTGAAAGAGCGTTTCTAGTTCCGACACAGAATAAAATGCTCCAACATATCTTTGACTCTTTGGCCGCTCCACATTGTCCATCGGATTCGAGGCAATTAAATCGTGTTTACGAGCATACTTCATTGCCTTATGGATATTCGCATGAAAACGCTGAACCGTGGTTCCTTTTAGGTGCAGTTCATTGAAACAATAGCTGTAAAAATTCTCCACATCCAGCGCAGTCAGCTCTCTGAGCAGTATTCTTTGTCCACGAAAATATGGGACAATTCGCTTTTCAACATTGTTTACATATCCCGCATATGTATCTACCTCCACAGAGTTCTTGATGATACCCAACCACTTGATCATGTAGTCAGAAAAAGAAATATCTTCTCTGCTGATCACGGGAGATACTGCACAAGGTGATGCAGCATCTTTATAGGTGCATCTGGTTTCGGCTAACATTTCTTCCGCCAACTTTGCACTTTTCTTCCCAGTTGCCGGTATCCCTGTTGAAATCCATTTGGACTTGCGATTGCCATCTTCGGATTTCAAATTCAGCACCATGTAATAGTAACCTTTTTTTGTTTGCAGATGACCCGCTACCATGTTGTTCCTCCTTTTTGTAGCGGTACAACCTATCTGTCAATGGCAGATCAATTATACCATAAGCTGCCGTTCTCTCCAATGTGCCTATAAACTTTATTTTGAAATCCTTGCGCCGAAATTTCTCCGTCAACCAAGCAGATACTCAATCACGCAAATCTTCGGAATCTTAAATGACTTACCAATTTTCAGATGGTGAATTTCACCGTTCCCCAACAATTTGTAAGCTGTTTTCATGCTGATTCCGCCCAACATGATGCACATCTGCTTAACGGATACCACATCAGGATATTCTGCAAATAGCTTTCCTTGATATGTAAGAGTCATGACACAACTCCTCTCTCAAATAATATTGATTAAC
>ERZ779737.971-NODE-971-length-24150-cov-3.041087_pt1 | contig 24150 bp, 29 predicted proteins | sample MGYA00511889_ERZ779737 | MGnify/ENA primary metagenome ERZ779737 (study PRJEB29588, sample SAMEA2163575) | human gut metagenome | biome: human gut; feature: human-associated habitat; material: faeces | place: Denmark | collected 2008/2010 ... | reverse complement strand
GGCCGCCGCCGACAACAATTACGTCAAAAGTATTCGTCATTATTTTCCTATGCAAAAATCTTTAAAAATAACGTCCAGCAATTTTTCGACCTGCACCTGTCCGGTGATTTTTCCCAAAGACCGCATCGCCATGCGCAGATCTTCCGTCATTAACTCTATTTCAGGCGCTTTTAAAGAGGAATTCAGGCACTGCAGACATTCTTCCAGCGCTTTTCTGTGCCGCAGGCGGGTCAAAGACGGTTCTTCGCGCAAAGCCATTTTTTCTTCGACAAAGCGCCCGATCCGATCCAAAAGAACATCAATCCCCTGCCCCGTTTTAGCGGAGATCCAAATATTATCGTCGTTTTGCGGTTCCGCCTGATCGGCTTTGTTCATAATGCAGAAAATCTTTTCGGAATCAATTTTTTCGGTTTCCGTATTATTTTTACCTTTCAAAGCGTCTGACAGCCATAAAACCAGATCGGCTTCCTCCGCTCTGGCTTTGGCGCGGCGCACGCCTTCGGCCTCGATTTCTTCATCTGTATCGCGCAACCCAGCCGTATCGGCGACAATCACGGGATAACCGTTAATATCCAGCCGGACTTCGATAATATCGCGCGTCGTGCCGGCCGTTGACGAAACAATCGCCACATCACGTTGCGCCAGTCGGTTCATCAGGCTGGATTTTCCAGCGTTCGGCGCGCCGATAATGGCAATCTGAAACCCGTCGCGCAACTTTTCCCCGCGCCGGCCGTCATTTAAATGAACTTGAATTTCAGACATTAAACCGGCAATTTTGCCGCGCACGTCCGCGGAAACGTTTTCGGGAATTTCCTCTTCGGGAAAATCAATATAAGCTTCCATCCACGCCAGAACGTGCAGCAGGCGGTCATGCCAGTCTTCATATATTTTAGCCAAAGCGCCGCCCATTTGCCGCAGCGCCTGTTTTCTTTGCTGTTCCGTTTCCGCGTCGACCAGATCCGCCAGTCCTTCGGCCGCCGTTAAATCCATTTTTCCGTTTTCAACGGCGCGTCTGGTAAATTCTCCGCGGCCGGCCGGTCTGAAACCGTTAATCTGCGCCAAACCGCTTAAAACGGCCGATATAATCGCGCGTCCGCCGTGCGTTTGAAATTCAACGACGTCTTCGCCGGTAAAGCTGTTCGGGCAGGGAAAGTACAGCACAAGCCCGTTGTCAACCGCCGTGCCGTCCGGCGTATGAATTTCGGAAAACATTGCTTTTCTGGGAACCGGCGTTTTGATTGCCGTCATTTTCTTAACGGCTTCAAGCGCCTGCGGCCCTGAAACGCGTATAACGGCGACCCCCGCTTTGCCCGAAGCCGTTGCCGGCGCAAAAATAGTCCCGTTCATTTTCTATCCTTTCTGTCAGGCCTGTTTTATCACGATCTGTTGCGTTTTAAAAGAATATAAAAAGCCCCTTCTCCGCCGTCTTTGGGCTTTGCCAGCGTATAGGACAAAACCAAACTGCGAATTTCCGGAGAATTAATCCAGGCCGGCACTTCCGCTTTTAGCACGCCGCGGCCTAAAAATCCGCCCTTTCCGGTAATCAGCAGCAGACAGCGCGCATTACGCCTGCTCTGTTCGTAAATAAACTTCACCAGCGCCTTAAAGCCGCTTTCAAGCGTATGGCCGTGCAGATCCAAAACGGCGTCAATCGGCATATCGCCGTTTCTGAACCGCTGTCCCGTCTTTTTATCCATCGCGTGAATATCACCTTCGCTTAAAACGTCGGTAATTCCATAATCCAGATTCGGGCTGTGACGGACAGGTTTGACATCAACGGTCAGTTTTTTGCGCAAAGAAACATGCTCTGCTTTTTTTGCGGGCGTTTTTGATTTCAACGGCCGAACGGTTTCCGTTACGGCTTTCCATAATTCCAAATCACCGTTATCCGATGCCATCGCTTTTTCCGTCCATATTCTGCGGAATTAAATCCGGGAAATAAGCCTGTGTAAACTGCTGCCAGTTTCCCAGCGGCGCCTGACAGGAATAGCGCGGATCGGCGGCCAACACAATAGAAAAACCGCCATATCGCCAGGCAATCAGGAATTTTTCTATTCTGGGAATGATCCGTTTAACAACACGGTTGTGCATAAACGGTTCCAGAAAATACGGCATTAAAAAAGCATACCCGACGCATAAGACCATTAAAACCAACGTTCCCGTCATCAGGCTGTCGGCAATCATCAAAGCCAAAGACAATGTAAGAATAACCAAAAGAGGCAAAACGTTTTCCCACGGATTAAAAAAGGGAGATTTAAATTTGTTCAACCGTTTAAAATCAATTTTGACAAGAGCTTTTTTTTCAACCAAAGCACGCTGAAGTCCTTGAAAAATAATCATATCTTCACGTGTCGGCGGCGGTAAAGGCAACTTCATTACTTTATTCCTTTATTTACTTTTGGGCAGCAGAAGAAAATAAACTCCCCGACTTTTCATGCGTCCGGCTTCTTTCAGGGCTTTATCCCCCGTTCCCCAGAAAAAATCGCCTCTGACGGCGCCTTTGATCGCGCTGCCCGTATCCTGAGCGGTGACCAGACGATTTAAAGCCGATCCGTCCGGCGCCGTCGTCTGCAGCCATAAAAAACTGCCCAAAGGAACATAAGCCGGATCAACCGCCAGACTTCTGCCCGCGGTCAAAGGAACGCCCAAAGACCCGACGGCGCCGGGACGATCCGTTTTTTTAAAAAAGATATAGCGGGGATTTTCATGCATCAGGCTTTGCGCCTGTTGTGGATTGGCAATCAGCCAGTTTTTAATTTCCGCCATTGTATAAACGCCGTCCTTTAACAACCCCCGCTGCGCCATAACGCTGCCGATCCCCGTAAAAGCATGGCCGTTATTGCCGGCATATCCTATTCCGATTTTTTTTCCGTCGGGCAGTTTTAATATTCCGGATCCCTGAATCTGTAATATAAACAATTCCGCCGGTTCTTTAACCCAAGCAATAATTTTCGCCGGAAAGTTAACCTTTCCCGTTTCGATTTCACGTCGGGTTAAATAAGGCTTTATTTCCTTGCCGTCCTGTTTTCCGAATAAAATTTCCCCTTTGAATTTCGGATTGAATTTTCCCAAATCAATCCGGACGATATCCTGTGGCAAAGCGTAAACGGGAACGGTGTATTCCTTTGTTTTTACCAGAGAACCTTCTATTTCAGGTTCATAATATCCAGTAAATAATCCCGTTTCACTGTTATTGACGGCAAAAACCAGCATTTCTTTTTTGATAAAGGAACGCAATTCGTCGTCTGCCGTAAAAGTTTTCTGATTTAGCTTTTTACAAAATTCCCGCCAGCGCGCATAACGTTTTTCCAAAACGGCGCACGATCTTTTCAACGCCGGCAAAGCCTGCTTTATTTGATCTGTTTCAAATCCGTCCAGCTTGTCAAACGTCGTTTCGGTCAGCCGCAGATTATCCGGCTGTTCTTGAATTAAATCGTCCGTTTGTTCCGACAACACGGGCGGCGGCGTTTTTTTTAAGCTTAAAAACACCGCGGACAAAAGAACGACGGCCAGTCCCAAACCTGAAATAACGCGTTTCATCACGCTTATATTTTACTATGCGTCGCCGTTAATACCCAGATCGGGCTGCCGGATTTCATATTTTTTCGCAGCGTCCAGACGTCCGTTACCGTTTCAATATACGTCGGATCGCCGACAATCAACTGTCCTTGACTGTCTTTGACGATATTTGTTTGCTCGGTTTCAAATTCAACGGTCAGCTCGACGTCATCGCCGGCCGTTTCCGCTTTGGTCAAACGGATCGTCTTAAATCCGATCAGGTTAAATTCGGCCGTTTCGCCGCGTTCTTTGCGTTCATCGATTACTTTTTCAAAACTGGCAAAAATTTCAGGACTCAGCAGCGGTTTTAAATCATTTTTGTTCCCTTTGGCAAAAGCGGCGGCAATATATTCAAAAGCACGCGGCGCCTTTTGCATAAAATCGACCAGGTCAAAAGAAGGATAAGTTTCTTTGATTTTTTTCAAGTTTTGAACAACTTCGGCATTTTCTTCAAATTCCCCGCCGGCTGTCGGGTCATGTTCCATTTTTGCCGAACCGCCGGCGCTTTCGATTGTGCGGTATTCGGAAATATCCACAATTTTATCGGACGAAGAAGCCGGCTGTGCCGTTTCGGTATTTTTAACCGTTTCATCGGACGAAGGACGCGTTCCCAAAACACTGCGCAGGCGATTGATCAAAAGCAGAACAATTATCCCCAAAAAGATGATGTCCAAAAATTGGAACTGTTGTGACATAATTTTAACCTTCCTTCTTTTATTCCTTATTCGATTAAGGTAGAGTATAGCAGATTTTTTAATCAGGAGAATACTTATGAACGAAAATAATACCGAAAACAATACGCAAGAGGTTTCAATCGCGATCAATGCTCAGTTTGTCAAAGACATTTCATTCGAAGCCCCCCATGTTCCGCAAATCTTTACAGAATTAAAATCCAATCCCGAAATTAATGTTTCCGTTGACGTTCAGGCGGCCAGAGTACAGGAAACGACATATCAGGTTGCTTTGAAAATTAAAGCGGAAGCCAAGGTTGAAGACAAGGTAGCTTTTTTGTGTGAAGTCGAATACGGTTGCATCGCTTCCGTTCAGGTACCCGCCGAACATGTCGAACCGATTTTGTTAATCGAAATTCCGCGCCTGCTGTTTCCGTTTGTCCGCAATATCATCGCCGATCTGACGCGTGAAAGCGGATTCCCGCCCCTGATGATCAACCCGATTGATTTCGTCGGTTTGTATCATAAGCGTATGGAAGAAATCAAAAAACAGAAAGAAAACGCTACAGTTAACTGAGCCAGACGGGATTTTTCAGTTTTTTTAAAAAAGCTTCGTGATTTTCCGCTTCGCCTTCCAGAAAAACCGGAGGCCGCGGTTCTTTACGGGGCTTTTTTTCCATTTCCCCGTGCGCTTTGATTTCCAAAACGCTTTCTTTTTCTTTCATTCCCAGAACAAATCCCGGTTCCCGTCCTCCCAGCAGTTCCAGATAGACCTCCGCCAGCAGTTCGGAGTCCAGCAAAGCTCCGTGCTTTGTTCTTTTCGTATTGTCAATGTCAAATCTGCGGCATAATTCGTCCAAATTAACACGTGATCCCGGAAATTTCCGCCGGGCAATCAGCAGTGTGTCAATCGTTCTGTCCATGGGAATCGGATCGCGTTTAATCCATGACAGTTCCGCATTGATAAACTTCATATCGAATTCGGCGTTATGAATGACTAACGGCGCATCGCCGATAAAAGCCAGAAAGTCGTCGACAATATCCCGAAACGGCGGTTCTTTGTCCAAAATCTCGTTCGTCAGGCCGTGCACTTTGACGACTTCTTCGGGAACGTCGCGTTCCGGATTGATTAACTGGTAATACGTTTTGCCTGTCGGCATATGGTTTTCCAGTTCGACACAGCCGATAGAAACCAGCTTGTGCCCCGAATAAGGATCCAATCCCGTTGTTTCCGTATCTAAAACGATTTCACGCATTTTAATTCTTCCATGATTTCCGTCAGTTTATTCCGTACCGGTTCGATACCGTACTGCGTTTCGATAATATAATCCGCCTTTGAACACTTTTCATGATCGGGCATCTGTCTGGCTGTCAAAGCGTCATATTTCTGCTCGGTCATTCCCGGACGGCTGAAAACGCGCTGCTTTAAAACGTCCGCCGGCGCGCTCAGAACGATTATCCTGTCACAAAACCGATTCCAGCCAGCTTCAAACAATAAAGGAACGTCCAATACAACAACCGGTTCAAACCGGTGGCGGGCGAAAAACGCCTGTAATTCCTGTTCCAAAAAAGGATAAATGATTTTTTCCAGTTCCCTGACGTCCAGCCGCCGGTCTTTAATCAACGCGGATAAGACGGATCGGTCAATTTGGTCGTTTACAAGGCTTTGCGGAAATTTCCGGTAAAATACGGCTTTCATTTCCGCGTTGTCCCGCATCAGCCTGTGTACGGCTTCGTCACTGTCAAAAACAGGAATCACCATTTTTTTAATCATACTGACCGCCGTTGACTTTCCCGCGCCCATGCCGCCCGTCAATCCGACAACAATACTTTTTTTCATTTCAGTACAAGTTCCCTTAATTCCGGCGTAATTTCCGGCATAATTCCAAACCATGCCCGAAAAGCCGGCCTGGCCTGATGCAGCAGCATGCCCAGACCGTCCGCCGTACGGCAGCCTTTTTGTTGCGCCAGTTTTAACAATTCCGTTTTCAAAGGCGCGTAAACCAGATCGGCAACGACAGCCGTTTCGGACAGATCGCTTAAATCAATTTTCAGCGGATCAAATCCGTTCATGCCCAAAGTCGTCGCATTGGCCAAAAGCCCCGCTTCGCATAAAGCCCGTTCTTTTTTTTCCCATTCAATCAGGCGGAAATTGCCGCCGACGGACCGCGCCAGATTTTCGGCTTTTTCTTTTGTTCTGTAAACCAGCCTGATTTCAGGAACGCCCGCCAGAATTAAAGCGGCGCAAACGCCTCTGGCCGCTCCGCCCGTTCCCAAAACGACGGCCGGAGATTTTTTAACGTCAAAATCCGGCTTGTTTTCAATCAGATTTGCCAAAAACCCGAAACCGTCCGTATTATGACCGAAAAAAGTCCCGTCCGAACGTACGACAACCGTATTAACGGCGCCGGCTTTTTGCGCTTCGACAGATAACTCTTTCACCAAAGACATAACGCCGACTTTGTGCGGCACCGTAACGTTAATGCCGGCAAAACCGTTTTCAACCAGTCCCGCGGTAAATGCGGACAGTTCTTCTGGCTTGATTTCAAAAGCGTCGTAAACAGCGTCAATATTGTACTTTTGCAGCCAGTAATTATGAATCAGAGGCGATTTTGAATGATGAACGGGATAACCGACAACACCGGCCCGACGAAACGTCATTTTTTCAATTCTCCGCATGTGCGCAGACATTCCAACAAAGGCAGCAGAGGCAGCCCGAGAATTGAAAAATAATCCCCCTCGTACGATTTGACCAGCTGAGCGCCCAAATCTTCCATATAATAAGCCCCGACGGAATTGCAGACGTCTTCCCCCGCTTCGGCCAGATAATCGTCCAGGAAATTATCCGAAAAATCGCGCATCGTCACTTTAACGACGGAATTGTCAAACCATACCAGACTGCCGTTTTTGACAACAGCCGTGCCGTTCACCAGCAAATGCGTTTTATTTCTTAACTTTTTTAAATGCTTATGCGCCGCGTTCAAATCAGCGGGTTTTGAAAACCATTCCCCCTTTAAATCCAGAATCTGGTCCGCCCCGATAACAAAAGCTCTGGGATATTTTTTAGAAACCGCCATTGCTTTTTCCGTAGCCAACTGCAGACTGGTTTTGCGGCTGTCCTGTCCGGCAATTCGCATTTCTTTTTTAACAGCTTCTTCGTCAATTCCGGCCGAAACGCTTTTAAATTCGACCCCCGCCGCGTCTAAAAGGTCTTGCCTGCTTTTACTTTTGGAAGCCAATATCAACATTTTTCAAAGCCCCTGTGCATAAGTCTGATAAATAAAGGAACTCTTTAGTTTTATCCCTTTTATTCGATTATGTCCCGTTTTTTATGCAGATGTGTATAAAAAAAGTCACTGTCCGGATTAAAAACGGGATAAAAGTTATCCCCGTTATCCCCGTTATGGAACGAATCGGCTGATTTTCGCCCGAAAAAATTATTTTTTCCGTTTTAACCGACAACTGTAAAATGTGATTGCTTCTGTTAAAAAGCTGTGGATAAAATTGCGTCCGACTTATCCACAGGCAACAACAAAAAACAACATCTTATTTTATAATATATTTATTGAAGGGAAATTTTTTTTTCGACTTGACCGGCAGTGCCAAAAAATATAAAACGAAATTCTCTTCTTTGGGCTGACGGCCCGTTTCCTTAAACAACAAACAGAGTTTATATGCATTTAAAAGATTTGAAAAAGAAATCTCCCGCCGAACTGTTAAGCATGGCGGAAGAATTGGGCGTTGAAAACGCTTCAACGCTGCGGACGCAGGATCTGACGTTTGCTATTTTAAAGCAGCTGTCTAAAAATGACGAAGTTCTGGTGGACGAAGGTGTTATCGAAGTTTTACAGGACGGTTTCGGATTTTTACGTTCTCCCGAATCCAATTATCTGCCCGGACCTGACGATATTTACGTTTCTCCCAGCCAGGTGCGCAAATTCGGGTTAAGAACCGGCGATACGGTCGAAGGCGAACTGCGCGCGCCCAAAGACGGGGAAAAATACTTTGCTTTGTCTAAGGTGTTGAAAATTAACTTTACGGATCCGGAAAACGTGCGCTACCGGATTAACTTTGATAACTTGACGCCGCTGCACCCGACGGAAAAAATCAAAATGGAAAACGATCTGGACAATAAAAACATGACGTCCAGAATCATCGACCTGATCTGCCCGCAGGGTAAAGGCCAGCGCGGAATGATCGTCGCGCCACCTAAAACCGGTAAAACGGTTATGCTGCAAAATATCGCGCACGCAATCACGCAAAACAATCCGGAAATCTACCTGATTGTCCTGTTGATTGACGAACGCCCCGAAGAAGTCACGGAAATGAGCCGTACGATTAAAGGTGAAGTTATCAGCTCGACGTTTGACGAACCGGCTTCGCGCCATGTTCAGGTCGCGGAAATGGTGATTGAAAAGGCCAAACGCCTGGTTGAATACAAACGTGACGTTGTTATTTTGCTGGATTCGATCACACGTCTGGCACGAGCTTATAACACGGTTGTGCCCAGTTCCGGCAAAGTGCTGACCGGCGGTGTTGACGCGAATGCTTTGCAAAAACCGAAACGCTTTTTCGGCGCGGCCAGAAATATCGAGGAAGGCGGTTCTTTGACGATTATCGCTACGGCTTTGATTGATACCGGGTCGCGTATGGACGAAGTGATTTTTGAAGAATTCAAAGGCACGGGCAATTCCGAAATCATTCTGGACCGCAAGGTATCCGATAAACGTATTTTCCCCGCGATTGACATTACGAAATCCGGTACACGCAAGGAAGAACTGCTGGTCGGCAAAGACATGCTGTCCAAGATGTGGGTTCTGCGTCGCGTGCTGATGCCGATGGGGCCGGCCGACGCGATGGAATTTTTAATGGAAAAATTAAAACAGTCGAAAAACAACCACGACTTTTTTGACGCAATGAATTCCTGAACTACCCGTTTGTGGAAAACGCCCTCCCGGCGGGAAATTCCCGTTTGGAGGGTGTTTTTTATTACAGCATGAAAAAAACTGACGCTCTTACGGCGAATACCTTGAAATAAATTCATATCTTTCGTATTATAGTTCAGAAGTAAAGTCCCGCATTGGCTGACTTTAAAGGTCAAAAGGACCATTTACCTTATTGTGGTTTTCTCAACTCCCCGAGCCGCTGAAAGGCGGTTTATGGGGGATTTTTTTATGAAGGAAAAGATTTTTGCCGCAATTACAGCTTTTTAACAACAGGGGTATGGTTTTCATATAAAGGAAAAATCACATTTTCAACAGATTTGAAATCGGGAACGGAAGTAGTTTTACAGTACCCGGAAAAGCCGACGACAATTTGATATCTGTTTTTTATAATTTCTTTTTTTGCTTCTTTTGTAGAAAGTATTTTCAGACATGATATTACACTTCTGATTTCTGATTATTTTTTTCAAAAATATTCGGATTATAAATATCTTACTGTTTTTATAACACTTTTTCTTGTATATTTATCAGGTGTTATCGTTCGTCACGCTGTTGAACTGCCGGCGGCGCGCGCTTTGAAAAAACGGCTGAAATAGTTCGGAACACGTATGACCGCGCTGAAGGAAACCGCTGATCTTGAATTGACTTCCCTGTTTAAAAACTCTATAAAAAATCAATATTTTCAGTTTATAAAAAGGGGTGAAAAAATGAAACGTTCAGTGGTTACTTTGCCGGATTACGCGATCGGTGCAGACGTTTATCAAAAGGCCGGTTCTTTTATTAAAAAATACGGCCGTACGGCTGTGATTATCGGCGGAAAAAGGGCAATGTCCGCTGCCGGATCAGAACTGACGGACGCTTTGAAAAAAGACGGTATCGCCGTTTTGGGACAAGTTTGGTTCGGCGGAGATTCCACATATGAAAATGTGGATATGCTGACCAATAACGATACGGTAAAACGGGCGGACGTTGTCTTGGCCGTCGGCGGCGGAAAATGTTGCGATACCTGTAAAGTCGTTGCCGAACGGTTGGATAAACCCTTGTTTACGTTTCCGACGATTTCTTCAAACTGCGCGCCGTGTACGGCTTTGGCGATCATGTATAACGCCGACGGCAGCTTTAAAAACAACTTTTACAGTGTAAAGCCGCCTTTGTGCGTTTTTATCAATGATAAAATTATTGCGAATTCTCCGATTGAATATCTGCAGGCCGGTATCGGCGACGCTTTAAGCAAAGAAGCCGAAGTCGCGCTGGCGCTGCGTCATGTCAGGCTGGATCAAAATCTGCTGGTCGGCAAAGCGTTATGTGCCGCCTGTACCGAACCGCTGCTGCAATACGGGGAAGAGGCGTTAAAATCCTGCCGTGAAAAAAGAACGTCGCAGGCTTTGCAGGAAGTCATTTTGGACATTGTTATTTCAACGGGGCTGGTCAGTAATATGACGGTTTGTCCGGAATTTTATTATAATACCAATCTGGCGCATTGCTTTTATTACGGCGCGACGATTTTTCCCGTTTCGCATCAATATCTGCATGGATTTTTGGTTGCTTTCGGCGTTTTGGTTCTGCTGGATTACGACGGCCAGACGGAACTGCGCGACCGTGTAATGCGCTTTTACCGCCAAACGGGACTGCCCGTGACGTTGGCCGAAGTCGGATTAACCCGCGACGATTTGCCGGCCTTGATTGAAAAGGCGACGCACGTTCCCGGCTGGCACGTGGATAATTATGAATTAAGCGCCGAAAAATTTCATGATTCGATTTTGCACGTGGACGATTTAGGCAAAACATTGAATTAAATAAAAAGCCCCGGAAACGGGGTTTTTTTTATATGTGAATGAAACAACTTGCTGTTTTTGATGGAAATTTATATTCTTTAAACAGGCATAAACACGATATTTGTTTATGTAAGTGTCTGGAAATCAGGCGCGGAGCCGTCAGAAGCTCTCACATAAGCGGTGTTTGATATGAACGCCGTAACCTGTCTTGTCGTACACAAAACAGGATTATATCCCCGATTTCATTGTTATGGTCGGGGAGGTTTTGACGTATGTTCAGACTTCTGCCGATTTTTTGGTACGGGGTTAAAGGTCATAACGATCATTCTTATGTGTGATTTCTGAACTCCCCGCCGCCTTTCCGGGCGGCTTTTTTTTCATAAGGAGAGTTCATGAAAAAGTTTTTATTTTTGCCGTTGATGCTGTTATCTGCCTGCGGAACGATTTTTTCCGGAACGCAACAAAGCATTACCGTAAATTCCAATATCACTGAGGCAAAGGTTTATATTAATGGTATGCCCGTTTGTTCAACACCATGTGCCGTTGATGTAAAACGAAGCCAAAGCAACGTATTTATTATGCTGAAAAAAGACGGATATGAGAATGTAACGGCTGTTTTATCATCTCAAATCAATCCGGTCAGCATTATTAACTTATCGTCTTTATACAGCTGGACGACAGATTTTTTGTCAAATGGCGTATGGCGGTATGCTCCCGATGCCGTATATGTTGAAATGGAAAAAACAAACATGACAAAAGTGCAGCGCAACAATTTTGAAAAGCAGATGAAAATAACACGTTTTATTCTGTTTAATTTCAACTCGTTGAAAAAAGGGGAACAGGAGCACTTACGGGCTTTGTCCGGTCTGACCGGAATAAATAAAAAACAGTTGAGCTTGATGTTGGCTTCATGCATAAACGAAATTGATGCAGTGAAAATCGTTTCTTCTGCTGTTTAAGTATGAAAAAAAAGCCCCGTTTCCGGGGCTTTTAAAACTTTACAGATTATTCAGCCACGCGGCAATTTTGGCATTAACGGCCTGATCGTATTCTTTGCCGATGTTGTTGAAAGAAGCATAGTCCAAAACAACGGCGTTTTTGATTTTAGCTTTAAAATCTTCCAGGAAAGTACCCGCATTGCTGCCCTGCGTTGAAAAAGGAACGACTTTCTTGTTTTGAAAATCAACCTGATCCAGCAAGGATAGAACAGGCGTGGCGGCCGTATACCACCAGACCGGCGCGCCGATAAAAATCGTATCGTAAGCGGTAATGTCCGGAATATTTTTTAAGGCGGGATATTTTTGCGTTTTTAACTGTTCTCTGACGGCCAAGTGCAGTTTCGGTCCCGCCGGCAGCGGTTCTGCCGTTTCGATTTCATATAAATCGGCGTTCGTTTTTTCTTTGATTTTTTCGGCAATTTCTTTTGTATGTTCCGTTAAAGAATAATAAATCACCAGCGTTTTTCCGAAATTTTTATGAACTTCGTCGGGTAATCCCGCATATTGCGCCATTTCTTTTTTGTTTTTGGCGGAAACACGGTACAAATGAAACACACCGCCGGCAATGCTGACGATAACAACGGCGACAAGAAAACAAACAACGTATTTTAACATTATAAAGTTCCTTTCGTACTGGGCAGGATTTCCGCCGCGCGCGGATTGGTTTCAACAGCGTGACGCAAAGCGCGGGCAAAAGCTTTAAAACAGGATTCGGCGATATGATGCGAATTATCGCCGTACAGATTTTCAATGTGAACGGCCGCTCTTAAATTATCGGCCATCGCCGCGAAAAATTCTTTAAAGACTTCCGTATCCAGATCGCCCACCTTTTCCGTGGGAAACCGGACATGCCAGACAAAAGCGGACCGCCCGCTGAGGTCTAAAACACATCTGGTCAGCGTTTCGTCCATCGGGATACAGGCGGATCCGTACCTGTTTATTCCTTTTTTGTCCCCTAAAGCCTGTGCGAACGCTTTTCCCAGAGCAATTCCGGTATCTTCGATTAAATGGTGCGCGTCGACATGCAGGTCGCCCGCCGCCTTGATTTTTAAATCAATCAGTCCGTGGCGGGACAGCTGCGCCAGCATATGGTCAAAAAAACCACAGCCGGTCTGAATGTCATAAACACCCGTTCCGTCTAAATCAAGCCGGACTTTAATCTGCGTTTCCATGGTATTTCGTTCTATTTCGGCCGAACGCATTGTTTTTTTCCTTTCTTTTGATAATAATCTGATTTAAACCACTTTAACGCAGATTTATATCAGTGCAAGCAAAAGGAGGCTTTATGGATAATCAAACGCCGTCTTTAAGGGGAACAACGATCCTGTGCGTGCGTAAAAACGGCTCTGTTGTCATTGCCGGCGACGGACAGGTGACTTTTGGAAATACGGTATTAAAAAGCAACGCCAAAAAAGTCCGCAGATTGGGAAATGGGTCTATTATCGCCGGTTTCGCGGGCGCGACGGCCGACGCTTTTACATTGTTTGAACGGCTGGAAGAAAAAATCGAAAAATATTCCGCCCAGCTGACACGCGCTTGTGTTGAACTGGCCAAAGACTGGCGGACCGACCGTTACCTCAGGAAACTGGAAGCAATGATGATCGTCGCGGACAAAGACGTAACGCTGGTTTTAACGGGAAACGGCGACGTTTTGGAACCGCAGCACGGGCTGATCGGCATCGGATCCGGCGGTTCATACGCACAGGCGGCGGCTCTGGCATTGATCGATACCGACTTGTCGGCCGAAGAAATCGTCACTAAGTCAATGAATATTGCCGCAGATATCTGCATTTACACCAACCATAACATTATTACGGAAAAATTATGAGTATGTTTTTTTCTCCGCGTGAAATCGTTTCGGAATTGGACAGACACATTATCGGCCAGAACGAAGCTAAACGCGCCGTAGCCGTTGCTTTGCGCAATCGCTGGCGCAGACAGCAGCTTTCTGCGGCTTTAAAGGAAGAGGTCGTTCCTAAAAATATCTTAATGATCGGGCCGACCGGCGTCGGGAAAACGGAAATCGCCCGCCGTCTGGCAAAACTGGCGCAGGCTCCTTTTATTAAAGTCGAAGCGACGAAATTTACGGAAATCGGTTATGTCGGCCGCGACGTGGAAAGCATTATCCGAGATCTACTGGAAATTTCAACCTCACCACTCGGAAGGGAACTTCACACCTGCAACACCGTTGTATGCTTTCAGCCTTGGCACACATTCTCTTTGACGGTATCACGCAAACGCTACTTTCTTCGTCATCATGTTATCTTTTTCTATGATAACACCAAAACATTTTTTTTGCAAGAGTTTTTGTATCTTTTGTTGAAAAAAACAACTGTCTGTGATATTATATGAAATATCAATCATAAAGGAGAAAATACATTGAATAATTTTAACGAACAGGTTGTAAGACGGGTTAACAAACCTAAAAATCTGATTATAAAAATTGTTTCGGTGCTTTTGCTTATTTTAGTGCCGACAACATTGTTTTTACTTGCTTTTGCAACAATTGCATATCTTATCTATGTGGCATTTTTCGTGTTTGTAGGCGGAATTTATGTTGTTTGGTATGTGTTCAGTATTCAGAAGGTCGATTTTGAATATTCGGTTTCGGGCAATGAGCTTGAAATTGCAAAGGTTGTTGCATTGCGCAAAAGAAAAACCATGTGCAAGGTTCAGATTAACGAGATTGAAAGACTTGAAAAAGACGATACCGAAATCAAGAAGATGAGATTTCTCAAAACTTTTATCGCCGCAAGAGATATTGACTCCAAGGACGAAAACTATTTCGCTGTTTTCAACAGTCCTGCATACGGCAGATGTCTTCTCGTTTTTACTCCGAACGAGGATATTCTCAACGGTATGAAACCGCACCTCAACAAGAATATTGTGGTTCAGTTATTCTATAAAAGAAAAATGAGTTGATTGTATGACAGTAACAGATGTAAATGTTGTAAAAAGTGCAATTTTTGAACGCCCCGATGATGCAAACAAGGGAACTCTGGGTTCATTGCTCTGCGTTTGCGGAAGCTACGGAATGGCAGGGGCGGCGGTTATGTCGGCAAAGGGTGCGTTAAGAACGGGCATAGGTCTTGCAAAATGTGCCTTGCCGAGAAGCATTTACCCGATTGTTGCCCAAACGATTCTTGAGAGCGTTTACTATCCTCTCAGCGAAAATGCAGACGGCAGAATCTCAAAGGTAAATGTTCCGTTTTTAGTCAGCGAATCGTGCAAATCCTCTGCAACTCTTGTCGGTTGCGGACTCGGTGTGTGCGACGATACATTAAAAACTGTATTTTCTTTAATAGAAAATTCCACAACACCGCTTGTGCTTGACGCAGATGCACTCAATTGTGTTGCAAAACAGCCTGAAATTCTTTTAAGAAAAAAAGCACCGATTATAATTACTCCTCACCCGGGCGAAATGTCAAGACTTACAGGTCTTGCAACTCCGCTTGTAAATGCGGAAAGGGAGAGAGTTGCCCTCGATTTTGCACAGAAGTACGGTGTTGTAACCGTTCTCAAAGGAGCGGGCACGGTAATTGCCTCGCCAAACGGCAAGGTGCTTGTGAACCCGACAGGCAATTCGGGAATGGCAACAGGCGGCAGCGGTGATGTGCTTGCAGGAATGACCGCATCAATTCTTGCTCAGGGCGCAAGTGCGTTTTCATCAGCCGCAGCGGCAGTATATCTCCACGGTCTTGCAGGCGACATTGCCGCCGAAAAATACGGCAAAATCTCAATGCTCCCCACAGACCTGATAAATTGCATCCCCCTTGCCTATAAGCGTTGCGGTTTTTGATTTAAAATACAAGTAAAAAACAGAAATTTTGTTGCGAAAAAAGTTGTGAAAATGATGACGATTTTGTAGGGGCGGATATTATCCGCCCGCAAGTAACAGCTCAAAATTTATATTAAGTCAGATTATATAAATGTCACAAAATTACTTTTATGCAGTAGTGTGAGGTAATGTTTTACATATAACTCTGTTTATGGAGGCGAATAAAAATGATGCCAACAAGAGCGGAAGCTGAAAAAATATTAGAAGAAGCTGAACAATGTAATTCGGGTCCTTGGGTAAATCACAGTCGCATTACAGCAAAATGTGCTGAAAAGATTGCGGAATTATGTGAAGATTTGGATTCGGAAAAGGCATACATATTAGGGTTACTCCATGATATTGGCAGAAAGTTTGGTGTTAGGCATTTAGGTCATGTTTATGACGGATATACATATATGATGTCATTGGGATATGATGAGGTCGCAAAAATTTGCCTGACACATTCGTTTAATAATTCAACCGTAAAGGAATACATTGGTAAATTCGATGTTTTTGATGAAGAACTTGAATTGATAGAAACTGCTCTTGCTAAAGTGAATATGGATGATTATGACAAATTAATTCAGTTATGCGATGCATTGGCAGGCAGTGGCGGTGTGTTGAATATTGAAGATCGTATGAGAGATGTAAAACAAAGATATGGTTATTACCCACAAGAAAAATGGAATTCAAACATAAGATTAAAAAATTATTTTGAGAAAAAAACAGGAAATAATATATACAAAACAGTTAATCAATCGTAAGTTGAATTGTTCTTTATAAGAATAAAAAGCGTTACTCATTTTGATTTGGTTTTGCAACTAAATCAATTGACGAACGAGGTTCGCCACTACAGTTTATAAATGACATTCGTTATATATAAACATTTCTATCAAACATATAAATTTATCATGACGGGCGGATAATATCCGCCCCTACGGCTTTGTATTAAGAAGAAACTTTTATCTTGTGATAAATAAAAGGTGAAATATGAAAATATTAGTGATTAATTGCAGCCCTGTGAGAAATGGAGCTACAGCAGAAATTGTAAATACAGTTAAACAGTATGTTGAAAATGGGAATACAGTAAAGACCGTATGTATAGATGATTTTGAAATAAAGATGTGCAGAGGTTGCCGTAAATGCCACAAAACTGCTGAATGTTTTCAAAAAGATGATGTTACAAAATTGATGGAAACATATGATTGGGCAGACAAAATTGTTTCGGTTTCACCGTCTTATTGGGCTGATATTCCGGGTCAGTTCAAGGTGTTTATAGATAGGTGTACTCCTTGGTGCAATACGCATGAGCCACACGCAAAATTATCAAGTGGTAAAAAGGGGTACACAATTGCGTTAAGAACCGGTCCGAGTATGCCTGAGTGCGAAAGAATTATCAGCAATATAGAACATTTTTACGGACATTTGGAAATTGAGCCTTGCGGGAAATTAGGATTGTGCGGAGTTGAATATAAAGAAGATTTAGAAAACAGATTGGAAGAAATAAAAGACTTCTGCAATTTAATTAAAGGACAGTAAGTATTTCAATTATAAATTTCAAACCACACACTTATTTGTACAATGTATTAAAAAATTCACAGGACATATAATGTATCGGGAGGTGTCTTATGGCACGGAAAATCTTGATTGCATTATGTGTCCTTTTTGTTATGCCTGTTTTTGTCATTACGGGGTGTGATGAAGTGCAGGAAAATCTTTCTCCGAAATCCTCGTTTATTGCCGATTTCAGCTGTGAATACAGAAAAATGAACATCACGGGAAAGCTGTCGGCAAGCGGCAGAAAGCTCATCAACATTTCGCTTGATTCTCCGAACACGGTCAGCGGTTTGTCGGTTACATATAAGGGTTCTGATCTTGAAATTTCAAGGGAGAATATGATTTGCTCCGCCGATGAAGCGTACATTCCCGAAAGCAGTTTCCCGAATATTACAAAAGAAATTTTATACGGAATTGCAGACGGCAGGGCGGTTTTTGAGGGGAAGTGCGAAGATGTGTGTACATACAGACTTGATTCAGCGTTCGGCAAAGCCGTTGTCAGCACAAATTCAAAGGGTTGTATAAGCAAAATCAGCGTTGACGGCGAAGATTACGAAATGGTGCTTTCCGATGTGAAAGATGCAAACGGCTGAACCGATTCACAAATTTTACGCTCAAAAATATTATGTAATAGCTGTATAAAAGCTTTTGGAAAGGCAAAAATACAAGTAAACAATTATTTGGAGCGTGAAAGCCTTGAATATACGAAGAGGAGATATCTATTATGCCGACCTGAGTCCCGTTGTAGGCTCTGAGCAGGGCGGAATCAGACCTGTGCTTATTGTTCAGAATAATGTCGGCAACCGATTCAGTCCGACTGTAATCGCCGCCGCAATTACAAGTCAGCAGTCAAAGGCGAATTTGCCTACCCACATTCCATTGCACGCCGACAGCTCAGGACTCGCCAAAGACAGCGTTGTTCTGCTTGAACAGGTACGAACAATCGACAAAAAACGGCTCAAAGAAAAAATGGGTACTGTTGATGAAAATTCTATGAACGAAATAAATAACGCAATATCAATCTCGTTCGGTCTTAACGCATAATTCCGCATTACATACGGATAATGCTATAAAAGAAAATAAACAGACAACAAAACGGTCGGTTCAGCTTGAGAAAAACTCCAAGCCAACCGACCGTTGTTTGTTGTGTTACTTTACTTTCATACTACATTATAAGCGTATATGTAGCACGAAAGTAAACTTGTTATTCTGAAAAGTAGTTAAAAATCATCTTTTTCCTGCATAGACATTTTTTATGTTTCTTTCGGAATATTGAATTAGGTTGAATAGTGACGGGGCATCTTTTTCAAAACATACCGAAATAACATCGGGAGAGAGAGTGAGGGTAAGCTTATCGTTTTCAATAATTTCGTTGATGATTTCAAGGTCAAGAATCATTGATGCGTCCGTGAGATTTCTGTAGCGGTTCTTATCAAGTGAAAACATAGTCTGCGAGTTATTTTTTTCGGAATTATAAATTGTTCGGAAAATTACATATTCGGCACTCATAAGGTAGTTGCTGACTGCGTTTGTAAGGTGCTTGTTGCCGATTTTTGCAAGCAAATCGTAGATTACCGAGGTGGTGTTCATCAAAAGACTGCGGTTTATTTTGTTGATCATACTGCCTTTTTCGGTATTGATGACAACCTCTTTTTCGGCAGCCTCAAAGGGATCGGCTGTGAAATTTCTCTGTACGGTTCTGCCGAGAAGATAATCGGTTGAAACACCGTAGTATTCGGCTGTTTTTACAAGAAAATCAAGACCGCATTCACGGATTCCCTTTTCATAATGTGACAAAAGTGCCTGCGAAATTCCCATATCGCCTGCAACCTGTTTTTGACTCAAACCTCTTTCTTTACGAAGAAATGTTATAATTCTCGGAAAATCTTTGTTCAAGACTTGACACCTCATTTTTAAAGATAGTATAATTAACTTGATTGTCAGAAAAAGCAAAGCAGAATTTGCTCTGATAATATATAGTGCATTGAAAGCATTTACAGCAATATACTTTCTATACAGACAGTATAAAACAAAATTTACTTTTTGTAAACAAATTTAGTGCCGATTTGCTAAAAAAGTCGGTTTATGGGAGAAGCTATGAAATCATATATAATTCATTTTATAAGACACGGTTCGATTGATGATACACTTGCGGGGAAATATATCGGAACAACAGACGCTCCGCTTTCCGAAAGGGGCAGAATGGATTTGAAAAAACTCGATTATGAGTACAAATATCCGGGTACGCAGGTTGTGTTCACAAGTCCGTTAAAGCGTTGTACCGAAACCGCAAAAATTCTTTATCCCGAACAAAATCCGCTTGTTATCGACAACCTTTCCGAATGTAATTTCGGTGAATGGGAGGGCAAAACTGCCGATGAGCTGAAAAACGATCCCGATTTTAAAAAGTGGCTCGCAGGCGATTCTTCCGTAAAACCTCCGAGGGGGGAGAGCAATGCCGATTTTACACGCAGAGTATGCAAAATGTTTGAAAGCATTGTTGAGGGACTTATGAAAACAGGCACAACCGAAAGTGTAATTGTCACTCACGGCGGTGTTATTATGACCTTGCTTGCAGTCTACGGACTTCCGCAGGCAAAGCCGTTTGAATGGACAATGGACAACGGTTTCGGCTATTCACTCAGAGTTACTCCCGTACTTTGGCAGAGGGATAAGGTCTGCGAAGTTTTTCAGACAATTCCGCTTCCGTCGGACAACGGCTGATTTTTTGAAACTTTGGCAGAATTGTAGCGCAGTTTACAATCTTTTGCCGTATATTGTGAGATAATATTCATTAGTAAACAATTGATTAAGGAGATATAAAAATGGCAGATTATAAAATTACTCTTTTAAAGGGCGACGGTATCGGCCCTGAAATCGTAAATCAGGCTGTAAAGGTTCTTGATTGTGCCGCTGAAAAATTCGGTTTTGGCGTTACATATGACGAGGCACTTCTCGGCGGCTGTGCTATTGACGCAACAGGCGTTCCGCTCCCCGATGAAACAGTTGCAAAGTGCAAGGCATCAGACAGTGTGCTTCTCGGTGCGGTAGGCGGTCCTAAGTGGGATTCACAGCCGGGTAACAACCGTCCCGAGGCAGGACTTCTCGGAATCAGAGGCGCACTCGGACTTTTTGCAAACCTTCGTCCGTCGGTTATTTTCGGACCGCTCAAGAGTGCATCACCTATCAAGGATGAAATTATCGGCGGCAACCTCGATGTTATGATTGTTCGTGAGCTTACAGGCGGTATCTACTTTGGCGAAAGAGGCAGAAAAGAAGTAAACGGTCAGCCCGCGGCTTGGGATACGGAAATGTACACAATCGGTGAGGTTGAGAGAATTGCAAGAGTTGCTTTTGACCTTGCTATGAAGAGAAATAAAAAGCTCACAAGCGTTGATAAGGCAAATGTTCTTGAATCTTCAAGACTTTGGAGAGAAACAGTTAAGAGAGTTGCCGAGGATTATCCCGAGGTTGAGCTTAACCATATGTATGTTGACAACTGCGCTATGCAGCTTGTAAGAAATCCCCGTCAGTTTGATGTTATTCTCACATCAAATATCTTCGGTGATATTCTTTCTGACGAGGCGTCAATGATTGCCGGCTCAATCGGTATGCTCGCATCTGCAAGCCTTTCGGGCAGTAAGCTCGGTCTTTATGAGCCTATTCACGGTTCTGCTCCTGACATTGCGGGTCAGAATATCGCAAATCCGCTTGCTACAATTCTTTCTGTTGCAATGATGCTCCGTTATTCACTTGATCAGAGCGAGGCGGCAGATGCTATTGAGGCAGCTGTTGCAAAGGTTCTTGAAACCTACCGTACGCCCGATATCTATGAAGAGGGTTTCACGAAGGTTGGCTGTGATGAAATGGGCGACCGTGTTTGTGAGGCACTTTAATTGGAGAACGGTATGCAGTTTTATGATATGCACTCGCACATATTGCCGAATATTGATGACGGTGCAAAAACGCTTGAGGACAGCTTGAAATTGCTCTCCTGCCTTGAAAAGCAGGGAGTAACGAATGTTTGTCTTACACCTCATTTTTATACAAATGAAATCAGCATTGAAGATTTTATTGCCGAGAGGGCGGAAAAGTTTGAAAAATTCAAGCCGCACATTCCGAACGGTATGAATATCGTTCTCGGAACAGAGGTTTATGTTACAAAGTATCTTTTTAATAATGAAAATATTACGGGCATAAACTACGGAAATTCAAACTATATCCTGACTGAATTTGCATATAATTCGACATTTTCCGGCAATTCATATGAGATGCTCGACAGGCTTATGAGCGAACAGGGACTTATTCCCGTGATTCCTCATGTTGAGCGTTACAGCTTTCTTGTTGACAATCCTGATGTGATTGAAGATTTAAAACGGCTCGGTGTTGTTATTCAAACAAATATTTCAAATTACACAAAGAAAGCTCCGATGATGAAACGCCGCAGAATGTTAAAGCTTGTAAGTGCGGGACTTATCGACATTATCGGTACGGATGCACATTCATTCAGTCACAATACACCCGAGCTTTACAGCGACGCAATTGAATGCATTGCCAAAAAATGCGGTCGGCAGGCTGTTGACAGCTTGATGAAAAACAGCGAAAAAATCTTTAATGCAGCAATCGGCTGATATGCTGTAAAATTAAATATTATACAAACAAAAAACGATTGATTCCCTTTTGAGTTTCAATCGTTTTTTTCTTTGCAGCGTACAATAATACTTGTACTGACTGCCGATGTGTTGAAAGAGAAACAGCTGAAACCGTTCTCTCGGTGCGTATTTGTATTGAAAATTGCCAAGTGACATATTCCGAATGTCTGCTGCGTCAATAATGCTGTCTGTGTTGTTCGGAATGTTCTTAAAATTATCGGTTGTAAAAATTTAAAATACCACGACAAGCAACATTTTGAATTGCTCTCTGCCGTATACAGCGTGCGGATGCTTTGCAGGCATAACGATTGATTCACCCTCTTTGAGAATGTGTTCAACACCGTCAATTGTAATTTTGCCCACCCCGTCAAGACAAGTCACAAATGCGTCGCCTTCTGATTCGTGCGTGCTGATTTCTTCGTCCTTGTCAAATGCGAAAAGAGTAACGCTTACGGCGTTGTTCTGTACAAGAGTTTTGCTCACAACCTGACCTTTCTGACAGCTTACCTGCTCTTTGAGCGCAAGCACCTGACTTTTTTTGATATTTTTTATTTTGCCGTTTTCGATTTTTAACTCTGTCATAATTATCCTCCTAACGGTATTATTTGCAGTTTTAAATAAAAAATGCCCGACTTTTTGCAGAGTCGGGCAGATGTATGATTTTAAGCCGGATCAGCCGCCGCAGCCACAGCTGTCACATTCGGGAACATTGCCCACGATTGGCTCGGGATCAACGCCTCTTCTTTTGTAGTAGTCCGAAACGGCTGCCTTGATTGCCTGTTCTGCAAGAACAGAGCAGTGAACCTTGACAGGCGGAAGTCCGTCAAGAGCCTCCATAACCGCCTTGTTTGTGAGCTTGAGAGCGTCATTGATTGACTTGCCCTTGATAAGCTCTGTTGCCATACTGCTGGTTGCTACTGCGGCACCACATCCGAATGTCTTGAACTTGCAGTCCTTTACGATCTTGGTATCCTCATCAATATCCAGATAAATACGCATGATATCACCGCACTTTGCATTTCCTACGGTACCGACACCACTTGCATTTTCAATCTCTCCTACATTTCTCGGATTATTGAAATGATCCATTACTTTTTCGCTATAATTCATTGATAATCTCCCTTTCTTTTGTCTGATCTATAGGGTTTATATTGATTACTGCTCCTTCTGCTGCTTTACAAAATCATCATACAGAGGAGACATACTGCGTAATCTCTCCACAATCTTCTTTGCCTGATCGGCTACAAAATCCATCTCTTCCATCGTATTATCCTCAGAGAGGGTCAGACGAAGAGAACCATGTGCGATCTCGTGTGGCAGACCGATCGCCAGCAATACATGAGACGGATCCAGAGAACCGGATGTGCAGGCAGAACCACTGGAAGCACAAATGCCATTCTGATCCAGAAGAATCAGCAGAGACTCTCCCTCAATGAAACGGAAACAGAAGTTTACATTGTTTGGCAGTCGTTTTATGCGGTCACCATTGAGACGACAGTAAGGAATCTCCTTTTCCAGTCTCTCGATCAGGTGATCTCTCAGTGCCGTTTCCTTTGCGATCGTCTGGTCCATATTGGCATGAGCAAGCTCGGCTGCCTTTGCCATACCTACGATACCCGGTACATTGTGAGTACCTGCACGACGGGAACGTTCCTGGGAGCCGCCGTGGATCAGAGGACCAATCTTTACCTTATTGCTCATATACAGGAAACCGATACCCTTTGGTCCATGGAACTTATGACCACTGGCGCTGAGCATGTCGATGTTCATCTCCTGTACGTTAATCGGTACATGTGCATATGCCTGAACAGCATCTGTATGGAACAATACCCCATGCTCATGGGCAACCTTTCCAATCTCTGCGATCGGCTCGATCGTACCGATCTCATTATTTGCAAACATAATACTGATCAGGATCGTATCGGGACGGATTGCTTTCTCGACCTCCTCCGGTGTTACGAGACCATTTTCATCCACATCAAGATATGTGACCTCATAACCGTGCTTTTCCAGATACTCACATGTATGCAGGATCGCATGATGCTCGATTTTGGATGTAATGATATGTTTTCCTTTGGACCGGTATGCCTCGGCAACGCCCTTCAGCACCCAGTTGTCCGACTCACTGCCGCCACCGGTAAAATAAATCTCTGTAGCTGCTGCCCCCCGAGAATCCGCA
>ERZ779737.966-NODE-966-length-24247-cov-3.541997_pt1 | contig 24247 bp, 18 predicted proteins | sample MGYA00511889_ERZ779737 | MGnify/ENA primary metagenome ERZ779737 (study PRJEB29588, sample SAMEA2163575) | human gut metagenome | biome: human gut; feature: human-associated habitat; material: faeces | place: Denmark | collected 2008/2010 ... | reverse complement strand
AACTCTGAATGACATGGCAAAAGTACAAATAAAATCTGAGAAACTCACTCCTTTTGGAGGAATTTTTTCTATTATGGAGCAATTTGATGCTCTTTTAGCTCAAACCATAGATTCCACCTTGGGATTGAGATGCACTATGTTTGGTTATCAATATAGCGAAATTCTACGCTCTCTGATGTGCGTATATCTTTGTGGCGGCTCATGTATTGAGGATGTTACAACTCACTTGATGAAACATTTGTCTCTTCATCCAACTCTTCGCACTTGCAGCGCAGACACCATATTGCGTGCTATCGAAGAACTGACTTGTAAGAACATCACCTATAAATCTGCTTCTGGCAACTCCTATGATTTCAATACTGCAGACAAGATGAACTGCTTCTTGATCAAAGCCCTGCTTGCTACTGGTCAATTGAAATCCGGTCAAGAGTATGATTTTGACTTTGACCATCAGTTCATTGAAACAGAGAAGCATGATGCAAAACCAACCTACAAGAAGTTCCTGGGCTATAGTCCAGGTGTGGCAGTCATTAACGACATGATTGTCGGTATTGAAAATAGAGACGGCAACACAAACGTGCGCTTCAACCAAAGAGAGACTTTGGAAAGAATCTTCAAGCGACTGGAGGCATCAGAAGTATATATATCCCGTGCCCGCATGGATTGCGGCTCATGCTCGGAGGAAATCGTAGATATGGTAGAGGCTCATTGCAGGCATTTTTATATTCGTGCCAACAGATGCTCTTCCTTCTACGATTCCATGTTTGCCTTGACTGGATGGAAAACTGTTGAAATCAACGGTATTGAATTTGAGCTGAATTCCATCCTTGTTGAGAAATGGAAAGGAAAACCGTATCGTCTTGTCATACAGAGACAAAGGCGAATAGAGGGAGACCTTGACATTTGGGAAGGCGAATATACCTACAGATGTATACTGACTAACGATTACAAGTCGAGTGCAAGAGACATTGTGGAATTCTACAATCTTCGTGGTGGCAAGGAACGCATCTTCGATGACATGAACAATGGCTTTGGCTGGAATCGGTTGCCAAAATCGTTCATGGCACAGAATACTGTATTCCTGCTTATGACAGCTCTCATCAGAAACTTCTACAAAGCTATTATGCAGAGATTGAAAACCCATGAATTTGGATTGCGTGCCACCAGCAGAATCAAGACCTTTGTGTTCAAGTTCATCTCTGTTCCTGCAAAATGGATTAAGACGTCACGTAGGCATGTATTGAACATTTACTCAGACAACAATGCTTATGCCAACCTGTTCAAGACAGACTTTGGTTAAAGACCATGCTTTTCTGGTTAAACCAGCGTATTACCTCAAGTCGCTTTATGGGGTAAGGGGATTTTGTGTCTGCGACATTTCTGTTGTGCAAGAAATATGTACAATAAAATGAATTTTGTCGCTTTGCAAGCAAAATCCCACTAAACCCTATAGGTTGCGGATTTGAGGTAAAGAAGGTTACACAAAAGAACAAATAGCGAAACTTATGTTTATAAATGGTCGTCATCGTAAGACTTCTGACTATTCTCTATATTGGCGAGCCGGAAACTCCATTGTCGTGCAGGTCTTGTCCGCAGTCTTTACTGCAATAATCAAGCAGTATCCAGATTCATTCGGAGAATTTGCCTGTATGTCTCTTAAAGAGTGAAAAACTGCCACGAAAAAAGAGTATCAACGTCGATATTATGCCAGTCATAAGGAAGAACTACAACGCAAGAGCCGTGAGTACCACAGACAGCTAAGAGTGAATAAAAATAAGTGATTGTGGAAAATATTTGCAAAGTTTTCTACATAAAAAAAGTTAATTAAATCGGCGGGGTGTTACACATATCGCTGATTTTTTGTATTTTTGCACCATTAAAGAAAGAAAACGATATGGCAGAAATAGCAAACCGTATATACGAGACAAGTGAAGGGCAGATTCTCTTCATCTCAGACTTCTCTGACATCAATGATAATGAGAAGGTGGTAAGTCGTGCACTTTCTGTAGAAGAAAAAAAGGGAAATATAGTTCGATTAGCTAATGGGGTTTATCTTCGCCCTAAGAATACCCGATTTGGGATAGTCTATCCATCAATAGATGAAATGGTGATGGCTATAGCCCAGCGAGATAAGGTACAAATACAACCTTCAGGAGTTACAGCGCTCAACAAACTTGGACTCTCAACACAGGTGCCTACAAAATATACTTATCTGACATCGGGAAGTGGAAGAGTCTTGACTCTTGGAAATCGGACTATAGAGTTGAAGAGAAGTGTTCCTAAGAACTTTGCTTTTCAGACAGTGTTGGCAGCGCTTCTTGTACAAGCTCTTAGAACATTAGGACAAAAGAATGTAGGTAATCAAGAACTCTCTACCATAAGAAAATTGGTCAATGAAGAGGAACATAAAGACTTGTTTGTACAAGACCTTACTCTCATGCCAGTATGGATGAGAAAGCTGATAACTGATATAATAGATAAAAACGAGCATTATGACACTTTGGTTAAATCACACAATAGATGAACGAATAGCAATGTTGCAACGTGCAGAAGAGAAGTTTCGTATTAATCAGGTTGCAATTGAAAAGGACTGGTGGGTAACTGTGGTGCTCAACGCTCTTTTCAAATGTTCATGTGCAGATCAACTCATCTTTAAGGGAGGTACAAGTCTCAGTAAAGGATGGAATTTGATAGAAAGATTCAGTGAGGATATAGACTTATCTGTAAGCCATGAATTCTTCGGTATAGAGAAGACGACAAAGAATCAGCGTGAAAAACTTCGCAAGAAGGCACGTAGGTATTTTCTTGATACAGTTTCAGCAGAGTTGGATGAAAATCTAAAGAAACTTGGTGTGGAAGGATACCATATAGAAAATGTAGTAGAGGAAATTGATGAGGATGGTAAGGCAAGTCCCGTTGCAAGTGATAAGGATCCATCTGTCATTCTCGTTCATTATGAGTCTATGCTTGGTCATACGATAGAGTATATTCCGCCAAGAGTTAAGATAGAGATTAGTTGCTTGTCTATGAATGAACCTACGGAAGACCGTTTGATTTCATCATATATTGAGCAGACTTTCCCTGGAGAAGATGCGGCGGCTACAGCTACTATCAGGACAGTTGTACCTACACGAACATTCCTGGAGAAGGCATTCTTGCTATGTGAGGAGTTTCAGAAACAGACTCCTCGTTATGTCCGAATGTCTAGACATCTTTATGATCTAGAACGCTTGATGGATACAGAATTTGGCAAACAAGCCCTGCAGGATATGGACTTGTATGAGCGTATTGTTAAGCATCGTTCCATATACTATGCTGTAGGGTATGTAGATTATTCTAAGTTGATGCCGAGCGAGATTGATTTCGTTCCTAGGCAAGAGTTGATGAAGGATTGGGAGGGTGATTATGCAGAGATGTGTAACCACTTTATCTATGGTCAGACTTTATTTTTCGAAAAACTTTTAGAGCGAATCAAGGAGTTGCAAGATAGGTTTAGAAAAGCCTTTTAGCGACTTTTACTCCTTAATAAAATGTTCACTATAAAAGTTGGAAGACTATAAGTGCCTGGTATTCAGCCCTAATATTCCTCTGGAATGACGACGAATATTAAAAGTCGATGATAGGGCTGTTCTCTACACGGAGAACAGCCTTTTTCATCTTCTTTCTGTTACATTTTCATCTCATATCTGCCCGGATGTTTCCTCAATCATCACCTTATATATAATATTCAGCGATAATTTACGTTATTACATTGTGTTAAGACGAATCATCATATTATGTTTTTTGCTGGCAGGCGTGCTCTGTACGAGAGCACAGTATGATCCATCCTTCAGTCATTATTTCGACATGGAGTCATCCTTCAATCCTGCAGCAGTGGGTAAGCAGGCTAAACTGAATGTTACGGCTGCTTACGCTCTTGATATGGCTGGATTCGAACACAATCCCCGTACGATGTATCTGGCGGCAGATATGCCTTTCCAGCTTTTCAATCATCAGCAGGGTGTGGGCGTTTCGCTGATGAATGACCAGATTGGTCTCTTTACCCACCAGCGTCTTAGCCTGCAGTATGCCTATAAAAAGAAGATATGGGGAGGAATGATGAGTATCGGATTGCAGGGCGGTATGCTGAGCGAGAGTTTTGGTGGCAGCAAGGTGGATGCTGGGGAATCGGGCGACCCTGCTTTTGCTACGACAAATGTAGAGGGAAGCGGAATGGATTTTGCCTTGGGTCTCTATTTCATTCATCGTAATTGGTATGTGGGGCTTTCAGGGCAGCATCTTACTTCTCCGACGATCAATCTGGGTGATTCAAATGAATTTGAGATTGATGCAACGTATTATTTGACTGGTGGATACAATATTCAACTGAGAAATCCGTTTTTATCTATAAGGTCATCTGCTCTAGTCAGGTATGATGGCACGGCATGGCGAGGCGATGTTACCGGGCGGCTGGTATATCAGCACGAGGGAAAGCATTTGTATGGTGGACTCACCTACAGTCCTGATCATTCAGTGACCTTTCTATTGGGAGGTACTTTTCATGGGGTGATACTTGGGTACAGTTATGAGTGCTATACTTCGAAGTTGAATGCTGGCAATGGTAGCCATGAACTCTTCATCGGATACCAGACTGAGATCTGTCTTGCCAAAAAAGGAAAGAACAAACATCAAAGTGTTAGAATACTATAGTATATCATCAAGAATATGAATATTGAAATGAAGAAAATATTAGGGCTCTTCTGCTCACTTGTAGCACTGCTCTCCCTGAGTGGCTGTTTCAGCGCCAAATCTACTTCCATGGCAGGTAGAGGAGGAGAAGTTGTGGGCGTAAGCGGAAGAGGGTTCGTGGAGCCTACACCTTACGGAATGGTAAAGGTGAATCGTGGTTTCCTGAAGATGGGTCTTGAGACTCAGGATTCGCTATGGGGTGCCAAGACTCCCCGTAAGGATGTTTCCGTAGATGGTTTCTGGATGGATGATACTGAGATTACGAACTCTGAGTACAAGCAGTTTGTTGCTTATGTACGCGATTCCATCCTTCGTACCCGTCTTGCCGATCCTGCCTATGCCGGTGATGAGACCTATATGATTACCGAAGACAAGAATGGCGACCCGGTTCCTCCGCAGGTTAACTGGAAGAAGCCTTTGCCAAGAAAGCCGAATGAGGATGAACTGCGTGCGATAGAAAGTCTCTACAATGTGAATCCGGTGACCGGTGAGAAGCTGATTGATTGGCGCCAGCTCAACTATAAGTATGAAATCTATGATTACACAGCAGCTGCCCTTCGCCGTAACCGAATCAATCCGCAGGAGCGCAGTCTGAATACAGATATCCAGATAAATCCTGATGAGGTGGTGATGATTTCGAAGGATACCGCTTATTATGATGATGAGGGTAGAGTGGTGAGAGAGACCATCAACCGCCCGTTGAGCGGTCCGTGGGATTTCCTCAATACTTATATCGTGAATATCTATCCGGATACAACTTGCTGGGTGAATGATTTCCGTAACTCAGATAATGAAGCTTATCTGAGAAGCTATTTCAGTAATCCAGCCTACAACGACTATCCTGTTGTGGGTGTTACCTGGGAGCAGGCGAATGCCTTCTGTGCCTGGCGTACCGACTACCTTCTGAAAGGTTTGGGACCGGAGGCAAGATTTGTGCAGCGTTACCGTCTGCCAACTGAGGCAGAATGGGAGTTTGCTGCCAGAGGAAAGAATCAGAGTGAGTTCCCTTGGGACAATGCTGACGTAAAGAATGGAGATGGATGTTTCTATGCCAACTTCAAGCCAGATAGGGGTAACTATACCAAGGATGGTAACCTGATAACGAGTAAGGTGGGTATTTATTCACCCAACTCGAACGGGCTCTATGATATGGCTGGTAATGTGGCTGAATGGACCAGTACCGTTTATACCGAGGCAGGAGTGGATGCGATGAATGATCTGAATCCTGACCTGAAATACAATGCAGCCAAGGAAGATCCTTACCGGTTGAAGAAAAAGAGTGTAAGAGGTGGTTCCTGGAAAGACCCGGAATCTTTTATCCGCTCGGCATGGCGCTCTTGGGAATACCAGAACCAGCCACGCTCATATATCGGATTCCGCTGCGTAAGAAGTCTGGCTACCACATCGAGTGCCAAGCAGAAACCATCAAGAAATAAGAATAGGAGATAATCAAAATGGGTGACTATAGTAAATATAATATTGTATATCGTCTGCAGAAGTGGATGGATAGTGTTCCGGGACAGACTTTCCTGAACTATGCATATAGTTGGGGTGCGAGTATCGTTATTGCAGGTACTCTCTTCACGTTGACGCATCTTCCCGGAGCCAAACTGATGATCTTCCTGGGAATGGGCACTGAGATTATCGTGTTCTTCCTGTCTGCTTTCGACCGTCCTTTCGATAAGACTGCTGATGGCAGAGAGCTTCCTACTCATGTAACGGAGGAATATCTGGAGACGGGTAAGGTAGAATACCAGGACAAGAATGTGGCTGCTTCTACCATAGGAGCATCTTCTTCTCCAATTGCTGGTGTTGCCAACCAGGCTTCCCCAATAGTTCAGCCGGATGCCTTGGCAGAAATGCAGGTAGCTTCTGAGGAAATGCAGAAAGTGCAGAGCAGCTATGTGGATGAACTGAAGAATCTGGTAGATACCCTTGGCAAGGTTAATGAGCAGAGCTCCCGTCTGACTCGTGACAGTGAGGAGATGGAAAACCTGAACCGCACGCTTACCGGTATTACCAAGGTTTATGAGATGCAGTTGAAAAGTGCCAGTCAGCAGATTGGTACCATCGACCAGATCAATGAACAGACCCGGAAGATGGCTCAGCAGATAGAGCAACTGAACAGCATTTATGCACGTATGATTGCAGCGATGACCGCAAACTTAAAAGAAAAATAAATGGCAATAAAGAAAAGACCGATTTCACCACGCCAGAAGATGATCAATCTGATGTATGTCGTCTTGATGGCTATGTTGGCACTGAATACTCCTACTGAAGAGGAGTTCGGTGTCAAGGGAAAGTCGTTGGTGGAGAAGGTGAAGAGAAGCTTGCAGGATGAACCGCGGAAGGGCGATGAGAAGAAGGATGTGAAACTCGTGGAACTGAATGTGAGTGAGATGAATGCCTTCGTGATTCCTGAAAAGACGACCCTTTATGCGGGTGAGCGATTCAACTCACAGGTGGTGATGGCGGCTATAGACAGTACCCAGCGCCCTGAAATCTATGTCAATGGCAGTCGGCTTCAGGCTGCTGATGGTAGATATAGCTTTACGGCTAGTGGGGTCGGAGAACATCAGTTTAATGGCTATATTCTGATGAAAGGCAAGGATGGTGAGGAAATCCGTCGTAACTTCAGTCAGAAATATACCGTATTGCCTGTTCCGAATTCTGCTACAGTGGCAGCTGACCTGATGAATGTGCTTTATGCAGGTTATGCCAATCCTATCAGTATCAGTGTGCCAGGTGTTCCGGCTAATGCCATCTCTGCCTCTATGAGTGGTGGCTCGTTCGTATCAAAAGGTAATGGTCATTTCGTGGCGACTCCATCTGCCGTTGGCAGGGATGTTACCATTCATGTAACGGCAAGAGATAAAGGACAGGTTCGCTCGCTGCCGCCTTTTGTTTTCCATGTCAGAAAATTGCCAGATCCTACCGCTTATATCGCAATGGGAACAGACAGATTCAGAGGTGGCGGTTTGGCAAAGGCCAATCTGATGGGTGCCACGGGCATTCATGCAGCCATCGACGATGGACTTCTGGATATTCCTTTCAAGGTAGTAGGTTTCGAAACCGTCTTCTTCGACAATATGGGTAATGCCATTCCGCTGGCTTCTGCTGGAGCCAGTTTCTCGGCCAGACAGCGTGAGGAGTTTAGAAAGCTGTATCGCAACCGTCGTTTCTACATCTCTCATATCAGAGCTGTAGGTCCCGACGGCATCATGCGAACCCTGCCTTCGGCAATGGAAGTTATCGTAAAGTAATAACGGAGTTTTCAAATTTAAAAATCAAAGTCAATGAAAAAGATATTGTTCTTGTTCCTGCTCTTGGGAATGGTGCAGGGCATCTGGGCACAACCTGAGGCCCGCAGGCAGGCGGCAGCACAGAAGAAAGCTGCGCAGCAGAATGGCGATACTCCAACCCTGCGTGCGCAGATCTCCTTTCCTACTGCTCTCCCGATGGATGAGGACGTGGTTTGGAGAAGAGATATCTACCGTGAACTGGATCTCAACAATGAAGCCAATGCTGCGCTCTATTATCCTGTAGAGCCGAAGGGAAATCAGATGAATCTCTTTACCACCATCTTCAGATTGATGATGACGGGAAAGATTACCGTATTCCAATATCGCATGGATGGTAATGAAAGTTTTGCCGCTGCCGACCGGGTGGATCCGAAGTCTTTCCTGGATAACTATCATATCTACTATGAGAAGCAGGCAAATGGTAGAATCAAGTTAGACAACAGCGATATCCCTTCGCGTGAGGTGAAATCGTATTATATCAAGGAGAGCAGTTTTTTCGACCAGCGTTCTGCTACCTTCCATACCAAGGTGTTGGCGCTTTGCCCTATCATGACCCGTGAGGATGATTTTGGAGATGGTGGAACCAAGTATCCCCTCTTTTGGGTGAAATATGATGATCTGGCTCCTTATCTTACCCGCCAGCAGGTGATGACTAGCAATCTGAACAATGTCGTGGTGATGAGCATTGATGATTACTTTGCCAGAAATCAATATAAGGGTAAGATTTACAAGACTAACAATCTGTTGGGACAAACCCTTTCTCAATACTGTACCACGGATTCTGCCATGGCAAAGGAGCAGAAACGCATCGAGGCAGAACTGGTTGCCTTTGAGAATAATATCTGGGGTAATCAGGCTCGAAAGGATTCACTGGACAGCATTGCCCATGCAGCAAAGGAGGTAAAGGGAAGTGTAAGGAAGAATCGCCGAAGCACAGGATTGCGTGGCGCATCTGCCAACACCGGCAAGGTTTCCCGTGTCAAGTCAAAGCAGGCTAAAAACAGAACCTCTTCTGCCAGCGGTTCGGCTAGAGTCACGGTGAGAAGAGAGCGCCATTAAGTAAAAGAGATGTTGTATTCAACATATAGTGTGAACATATTGAATTAGTAACAATTAAAAAAGGTAAGAAAATGAAGAAGATTTTATCACTTGTATTCATGGTAGCAGCAATGATGTATGCTACTAGCGCAAACGCACAGGTTAAGTTCGGTTTGAAGGGTGGTTTGAACGTGACAAGCATGTCTTTCAGCGAGGATGTATTTGATGCTTCCAACAAGACTGGTTTCTTTGTTGGTCCTATGGTGAAGGTTACTGTACCTATCGTAGGCTTGAGCTTCGATGCTGCAGCTTTGTACGACCAGAAAGAGGCTGACGTTAAGTATAATATTGATGATGAATTTGGAAAGACTAATGTGAAGCAGCAGTCTATCAACATTCCTGTCAACGTTCGTTATGGTTTTGGCTTGAGCAGCCTGGCTAACGTTTTCCTTTTTGCTGGTCCACAGTGGGGATTCAATGTGGGTGACAAGAACTTTGATTTGGAAAAGGTGGGCAACTACTCTTTGAAGAAGTCAAACTTCAGCGTAAACGTAGGTGCTGGTGTAACCTTGCTGAACCATCTTCAGGTATCAGCCAACTACAATATCGCTTGCGGCAAGTCTGCTGATGCTAGCTTCTCTAAGGTTCTTGAATCAGTGGACAAGAGCCGTAACAACTCTTGGCAGATTGCACTCGGCTACTGGTTCTAAGCTACTGTAACTTGTATCTCTTCGAGTAGATACATTAAAATATATAAAAGCAGGTACCTGATGATGGGTATCTGCTTTTTTTTTGCTATCTTTGCAGAACGAATGTTTGGAAAGAATAGTTGGGTAGCTGTTTCATACGATAAACATTCTGAAGAATTAGAAAATAGAAACAATGAGATATGTAGATGTGATATTGCCTCTTCCGCTCGACGGCACCTTTACTTATTCTGTCCCCGAAGGGATGGAAGAGAAAGTCGTGGCTGGTATGCGCGTGCTTGTTCCCTTAGGAAAAAGCAAGAAATATATTGCCATGGTAGCGGATGTACATTCCGAAAAGCCGGATTTCAACTGTAAGCCGATAGAGGGTGTTCTTGATTCCTATCCCTCTCTTCTTCCCCAGCAATATCGCCTTTGGCAATGGATCAGCGATTACTATATGTCACCTCTTGGCGATGTATATAATGCAGCCATGCCTGCCGGAATGAAATCTACAGAGAAATTCAAGCCCAAGATGGAACTCTATGTGGAGTTGGCTAGCAGTTATCGCAATGAACAGGCTCTGCACGTGGCGCTCAATATGGTGCAGCGTGCCCTGAAGCAATCGAAGACTTTGACCACCTTCCTGGCTCTTTCTCATTGGGACAGTCTGGAGGAAGATACGCCTAGAGAAGGTATCAAGAAGGTGACGAAGGAAGAGCTGATGAACGAGGCACGATGCACGGCAGCTGTGGTCAAGGCGCTCATCGACAGAGGCATCCTCTTTACCTACGAGTTGGAAGTGGGTAGATTGAATACGGCTGGAGAATCGCATCTAGACCAGATCAAGCCCTTGTCTATGCCGCAGCAGGATGCTTACAATCAGATACTGATGCAGATGCTGAAGAAAAACGTAGTGCTCCTGCATGGTGTAACTTCCAGCGGAAAGACGGAAATCTATATCCATCTCGTCAGAAAAGCCATTGAGGAACACAGGCAGGTGCTTTATCTGCTGCCCGAAATCGCCCTGACGGTTCAGATAATGGAGCGACTACACAAAGTCTTTGGCGACCGGCTCGGTATCTATCATTCTAAATATAGTGATGCAGAGCGCGTCGAAATCTGGCAGAAACAACTCTCCGGACATCCCTATGATGTTATCCTGGGAGCAAGAAGTGCAGTCTTTCTGCCTTTCCAGAAACTGGGACTTGTCATCATCGACGAAGAGCACGAGACCTCTTTCAAGCAGCAGGATCCGGCTCCACGCTATCATGCCCGCAGTGCAGCCATCGTGCTTGCCAATATGTATCCGGAGGCAAAGGTGCTTCTGGGAACGGCTACGCCTTCGATGGAAAGCTATTACAATGCCCGGCAGGGTAAGTATGGATTGGTAGAACTGAAGACCCGATACAAGGATATCCAGTTGCCTGAGATACAGGTGGTGGATGTGAAAGACCTCCGCCATCGCAAGATGATGACGGGTGTTTATTCGCCTGTGCTTCTGGCGGCGGTAAAAGAAGCCCTGAAGAATGGAGAGCAGGCTATCCTCTTCCAGAACCGAAGGGGATTTGCACCGATGATAGAATGTAAGGTGTGTGGATGGGTGCCGAAATGCAAGAACTGTGATGTTTCGCTTACCCTGCATAAGAGTATCAATCTCCTTACCTGCCATTATTGCGGTTATACTTATCCGGTTCCTACAGAATGTCCTAACTGTGGCAGTACTGAGTTGATGGGCAGGGGTATCGGAACAGAGCGCATCGAAGACCAGATTTCCGAGATCTTTCCTGAAGCCCGCATCGCCCGAATGGACTTAGATACAACCCGTACCCGAAATGCCTATGAGCGACTGATCTCCGATTTCTCTTCGGGAAAGACAAATCTTCTGATTGGTACGCAGATGATATCAAAGGGCTTGGATTTCGATAAAGTGAGTGTAGTAGGTATCTTGAATGCTGATTCAATGCTCAACTATCCTGATTTCCGTGCTTACGAGCATGCTTTCATGATGATGGCGCAGGTGAGTGGAAGAGCCGGAAGAAAGGGCAAACGGGGACTCGTGATTCTGCAGACAAAGAATCCGACACTGCCTATCATCAGTCAGGTAGTACACAATGACTATGATTCTCTTTTCAAGGGAATCCTGGAGGAGAGAAGAATGTTTCATTATCCGCCTTTCTTCCATCTTATCAATGTGTTCCTGAAGCACAAGCACGAAAAGATCTGCCAACAGGCTAGTCTGGAATTGGGCAAGACGCTGAGAGGATGGTTTGGTGAACGCGTACTCGGACCGGATAAGCCGGCTGTAGCACGTGTAAAGACAATGAATATCCGCAAGATTGTCATCAAGCTGGAGAATGGTATCGACCAGAAGAAGGTGCGCGAATATCTGAAGTATGCACAGCAGATAATGGCAAAAGATCCGAGGTATGGAGCTTTGCAGATATATTATGATGTGGACCCGATGTAGGTAAAGTAGTCATGTCGGAATCCTCTGTGTGAGATAAAAAAGAAAGGCTATCCCAATCTTAACGAGAGGGATAGCCTTTTTGAATGTTTGTAGTTATGTGTCTTGTCGTCTTATCTGATAGTTTGATAAACATAAGTCTAATTCGGCTTTTTCAACCATCTAATTCGGCTTTTTCAACACTGTGATTAGAAGTTGATGTCAAGACCTACTGCGAACACATTGTTGTTACGTGTGTAATCAGAGCTGTAGGTCTTTCCTATTTGTTCTACATTCTCTGAAGTCTTCTTGTGCTGATAGAAGGTGTGGAAGTAAGCCACGTTCAGATCCATCTTCTTATTGATGTGATAAACACCACCGAAAGCTACAGAGTTTGAACTGACAATGAATGATTTGTCGTCCATGTATCTTTTTGAAGCTGGTGTGTCAAGGTTCTCATCAGGCAAACCATAGTTGGTATTCTGCCAGCCAGTACTCAAGGTAATCTTCTTGTTTACATCTACCTCGACACCTGCGTTGTACTCCAATGTACCACGGTTCAACTTCTCCTGTCGGTTGTTGTAAGATGTAGCGTGCTTGTCATCGAACCAGTGGAAACCTACGTTTACTCTAACTGCATCGACAGGGCTATAGCCAACACCGAGTGCCAGATATGCAGGAATATCACCTGCAATCTTCTTGCCATCTTCGTATTCGCCGATAGCCTCTTCGAGCTTGGTGTCGAACTCGGTCTTCAAGCCAGCCATTGTCTTTACTACATCACCGTTAGTTAAAACTGCTTTAGTAGTATTTGTTGCAGTGGCTAGAGCATTTTCTGGAGTCATACCCTTTTTAGTGAATACCTCTGTCAAAGTTCCAACCATCTGTCTAGACAAGTTGTCTGGGAGAGCACTGATACTAGGAGCCTGATTTACAGACTTGTTCTTCAAACGTATGCGAGTCTTGAATTCATATTTTGCAGAGAAGTTCCACTTGCCTGTCTTGAAGTCTACACCGATGATAGGAGTAAAGCCGATGCCGCTCTGGTCACAGCTCAATTCAATGTTGGCTGCATTTTCCTTGTTAGGGTCGAGTACCTTGTAAAGAGGCATGTTGCCTACCTTGATGTTTTCAACATATCCATAGTAGTTTGTTGAAGCATAGACGCCACGTACGCCTGCAAATGCGCTGAAGTTGTCGCTGAATTTATATGCAGCACCTACAGAGAGACCATAATAGTACTGACGGCCATGCATATAGCTGTTGTAACTATATTCGCCTTTCTGACCGAAAGCTTGGTCGGTTGTAAACATTTGCATTCCTGGCTGGCCAAGTGTATTACCCAATACGTTGTCAACAGTTCTTGCCAAACCGCAAGCTGCCAAAGCTGTCTCGGCTACAATCTTCTCGAAGGAACCCAGTCCATCGTCGAAAGTACACTTACCACCGCCACCGGTGAGGGCGAAACTAGCCTGGAGTGACCATCTGCCTTTATTGTAAGCATACTGGAATGAAGGGATGACAGGCGCAAAAGCCTCACCCTTGAAAGTACGAGGAGTAATCGGATTGTTCACATTGTTAGTGAACAGAGCATAATCATTTTCAATGCTACGTGTCTGGTAAGCCAACTGCCAGTTGATGGCAAGATGGTGACCTTCACCCATGAATACAACACCGGCTGGATTGTAGTAAACGCCGTCGATACCAATTGAAGCCTCACGGCTCATCATTCTATTGAATGCAACATGCTGATTGGTGTTAGTGAGCAAACCACCTGCCAAAGAAGGTGTTGCACAGGCCATCGCAATGGCCAAACTAACTAATTTTAGTTTCTTCATCTTAATAATATTAAATAAAAACGTCCGCAAAGGTAACTATAATGTTCTATTTCTCCATAATTATAATTTTATATTTAAAGTATATTAACGCAAATAGCCCGAGAATCTGCACAAAACTTAAAGACTGTGCAAATTCTCGGGCTATTTGATAGCTTTATTTGTATGTTTCGATACCTTGAAAAATCAGCTGTTTTCAAGACTTTTGAACGTCGGTTTCAGCTTGAGGAGCTTCTTCCTCTTTTTTTATGCTTTGATTCTCCTTCACATTCATGTGAGGATAGGAGATGCGGGTATGATAAATCGCCTTCAGACGATCGATAAGCACCAGCTTGGCAAGTGCAATGTCACGGAAGGTAATCGGGCATTCCTTGAAGAATCCATCTGCCACCTGTCCATCGATGAGCTTGTTTACCAGATTACTGATGCTTTCTTCCGTATATTCATTCAGTGAGCGGGAAGCTGCTTCTACTGTATCCGCCATCATCAGGATTGCCTGCTCTCGGGTAAACGGATTCGGTCCCGGATATTGGAACAGTGACTTATCTACTACTTCCGTAGGATGGGCATTGCAATAGTTTACATAGAAGAATTTGGCAATACCTGTACCGTGGTGAGTAGTGATGAAGTCCTTGATAATACCCGGCAAACCTACCTTTTCTGCCATCTTCAGTCCTTCTGTTACGTGACTGATGATGATCTGGGCACTTTCCAGATCACTCAGCTGGTCGTGTGGATTCACTCCTGCCTGGTTCTCCGTAAAGAATACGGGGTTTGTCATCTTGCCGATATCGTGATAGAGTGCTCCGGTACGTACCAGCAGACTGTTTGCCTCGATACGGTTGGCTATCTCCGCTGCCAGATTACCTACGGTGATGGAGTGCTGGAATGTACCAGGAGCAATCTCGCTCAGGTTGCGCAGCAGCCCCTTGTTGGTGTTGGACAACTCGAAGAGTGTGACATTAGAGGTGAAACCAAACGTCTTCTCGATGATGTACATCAGTGGATAGGCGAGCAGCAGGAAAATTCCATTGATGGTGGAATAGGTGTACATGCTGCGGTCGATATTGAACACCTGATTGTCTTGCATCAACTGGAGGGCCACATATACCACGGTAGTACTGATGGCAACCAGGAGGGCAGTGAAGAATATCTGCGAGCGCTTGGATAATTCGCGCAGGCTGTAAATCGCAACCAAGCCGGAAACCAGTTGCACGATGATGAATTCATATTGGTATTTCACAGCTGCCGCACAGATGAGAATCATCGTGGCATGCGTGATGAAAGCCGTTCGTGAATCCATAAAGACGCGCACAAAGATAGGTGCCATGGCAAATGGGATGATATATACGCTGAAGAAATTGTGCTTCATGATGAGTGACACAAAGATTGGGAACAGCGTAATCATCGCATAGAGCATGGTGATGCTGCGTGGCTTGTCGAAGTAGTCTTTGCGGAAGAGCGTGAGATAGAAGGTAAACATCATCACGAGAATCAGTACGAAGAGTGCCTGGCCGATGATGGTAGTGGTAAGCTCGTCTTCAGTAGAACTTCGGCGCTTCGTCTCCTTGTCGAAAGAGGTAAGCACTCGGTAAGTATAATCATTGATTACTTCGCCTCGGTCGATGATTTTCTGTCCGCTCATCACCATACCGCTGGCCAGCGGTATGCTGCTCAGCAAGTCTGTTCGCTCTGCCTCCGAGCGTTCCTTATCATATATAAGGTTGGGTTCCACATAGTCGTTGAGATTGCAGCGGGAGAGAATCTGCCGCTGTGCCGATATCTTCTCATCAAAGAAGATGTGCTCATAGGCGGCAATGGTAGAGTAGAAGTTACCGATAGGAAAGCTCTTGGCGTTCTTGCCGCTGATGATGCGTATCATACTGGTAGAATCCTTGTAGATACGGTTATATTCAGGCGTGCTGACAATGCCCGTCTGATAAACCTGCTTCAGCTGGTTGGCTATGAGTTCCACGTATTCCTTCGGAAGTCCTGGAATGCCCTGGCTGAAGTCGTGGAGAAAACGCTTGATCTGTTCATTGCCGACATTGGAATTCACTGTATAGTACGGCTGGAACTGCCGCAGCAGCGAATCCTGCTCGTGCTTGATGGCTTCATCGGTCTTGTAGATCGGGAAATCGAAGGTGGCAATCACAGAACCGTACATCCAAGGTTTTCCCACATCGTAACGGAACTGTCTGCCCTCATTGCGTGGCAAAAACCAGACAATGATGGCAACTGTAAAGATAACGAGAATGGTCTTGGTGATCAGATTGCGCCAATAATTCTCCTCGAGATTGTTGAATATACTCATGTTTGTTACGCTTTATGGTTTGTGACGTTTTTGGGCTAAAAAACTGCTCATTTTCCCAAATATTGAGCAAAAAAGCATCTTTTCTCCCATTAATTCCTTTTTACAGTGCGAAAATACGAAAAAAAACTATTATAATCGCAAAAAAAACTGTAAATTTGCAGAAAAATTCAAAAATAGCTATAAAATAAGACATGGCAGATAGAAAAGTAAGAGTGCGTTTTGCCCCAAGTCCAACGGGAGCACTGCACATTGGTGGTGTCCGTACCGCCCTTTATAATTATTTGTTTGCTCGCCAGCATGGTGGTGAGCTTGTGTTCCGTATCGAGGATACAGACTCTCATCGTTTCGTACCAGGAGCCGAGGAATATATCCTGGAATCTTTCAAGTGGCTCGGTATCCAGTTTGATGAGGGTGTGAGCTTCGGTGGCGAGCATGGTCCTTATCGCCAGAGCGAGCGTCGTGATATCTATAAGAAATATGTACAGCAGCTTTTGGACAATGGTAAGGCATATATCGCTTTCGATACTCCAGAGGAGCTGGAAGCTAAGCGTGCTGAGATTCAGAATTTCCAGTACGATGCCCATACCCGTATGCAGATGCGCAACTCTCTTACCCTTTCCAAGGAGGAGGTAGATCAGCTCATCGCCGACGGCAAGCAATACACCGTTCGTTTCAAGATTGAACCAGGACAGGAGATTCATGTCAATGATATGATTCGTGGCGACGTGAAGGTGATGAGTGATATCCTGGACGACAAGGTGCTCTATAAGAGTGCTGACGAATTGCCAACTTATCACTTGGCAAACATCGTGGACGACCACTTGATGGAAATCTCTCACGTGATTCGTGGTGAGGAATGGTTGCCTAGTGCACCATTGCACGTTCTCCTTTATCAGGCTTTCGGTTGGGAGGATACTATGCCTCGCTTCGCACACCTTCCTTTGCTTCTCAAGCCAGAGGGCAAGGGTAAGTTGAGCAAGCGCGATGGTGACCGCCTTGCCTTCATTGTAGGCGGGCACAATCACCGTGCAGCTTGGAAGCTGTTCATCGGAGAGCATCGGTTTCTCGCGGTAGAACAGGGTGCCGAGGATCACCGTCACCAGATTGTAAAGAGTTCCGAAAAGAAGCAGGAATCCGAGGAATCCGCTCGGAACCCACTGGCTGTTCAGGACAGCGAGAAGCTGATCCGTGTTCATGCCGATGACGGCGGCGGCAGTGCCGAGGATCAGAGTGGCGAGCGTCAGGTATTTCAGCCATGCTCCGTTTTTGCAGGTGTTCTCCCTCTCCATAAGACTCAGATCCTCCCTCCCAGGGAATTCAGCTGCGACTGAGTGCTCGTCATGCCGACCCAGTCCGCGGTTCCCATGCCTGTTGCGGATGAATTCGAACCGGCGAACTTTGCCGCCCACAGCAGAAACTTCATCCAGGTGTTTTCGTGAATTGCAACATCTTTCGGGGTATTTTCATTCATGATACCAGCCACTCCTTGTTTTTGTCCTGATATTATAATCGTTCTTCATTGCCGGAATATTGCATCAAGATTACAAGTTGGTAATCTTTCTTTTTTTTTGATTTCCCGCCTTGGTTTGTCTGCCCGGCCTCCACGGAAATTCCCGTTGTCCGGCTGCTGCGGGAACGGTCAAGTTTTTCCTGTTTTTCAGCGGGAATCCGCTTGATTTTCAAAAAGCGGACATTATGATACATTAAGATTCTGCAAGAAAAACAACCCGGGAGAGTCCAGATGAATGTTCAGGTCAACCCTCATTTTTACAACTTTCTCGCCGAAGGCAACATCATCAGCGGAACAAAGTCTGAAACGGCGTCCGAGGTCATCGCCGAACTGGCACGGCTTCTCGCCCGCAACACCGCCGGACTTAATGCACAGGAAATTATCGAGGAAGTGATGCTCCGGGAAAAACGCATGCCGACTGTCATCGCGTCCGGGCTTGCCGTTCCGCACGCCCGCTCCGAACATGTCGACCGTCTGCTTGTCGCCATGGCGACTTCAACGAAGGGGATTGATTTCGCCGTTCCCGGAACCCCGCGGGTCAATATCGTGATTCTTGTCCTGACGCCGCCGGATGATCCCGGTCTGCATCTGCAGGTGCTTGCGGCGCTGGCCAAGGATTTCATGGATCCCAGGGTGGTCCAGGAGGTCGCTTCGCTGGCGAATCCGAAAGCCGTGCTGAATTACTTTACGTCCTCTCCGGTCGAGATCCCGCAGTTTCTGCGTGCGCGGGACGTGATGATCCGGACCCCCGTTACGCTGCTGGAGAACAATACGCTCGGCGAGGCGATCAAGGTGTTTGCCACGAACAATGCGGATGAAATCCCGGTCATCGACGGCACGCGCGAGCTCCGCGGCGTCGTATCCCTGGCCGATCTCCTGAAGTTCAGCCTGCCGGAGCACATCCTCTGGATGGATGATCTTTCCTCCGTTTACCGTTTCCAGCCGTTTTCCGAGGTTCTGCAGACGGCCGATGAAACCAAGGTCGCGGACTTTATGCGCGAAGAGTTCATTACCGTGAATGAGGACATCCCCGCGGTTCAGCTGGCAAAACAGTTTCTGATGAACAAGCTCCCGAAACTGCTTGTCGTGGATGATGCGAACCGCCTGGCGGGTGTCGTCGAGCTGAAGGATTTCTGCGCCAAGCTTTTCTGGGAATAATCCCCTTTCCCCGCTGAACAGGCAACCAGATTCAACCAGACAGGAGTTACGGAATATGCACGAAGAAGGACCGTCCCAACTGACTACCGGAGCCATGATAAAACGGACCGGAATCCTCATTGCCGTCAGCGCAGGCGTCGGCGTTCTCTGCGGGAAAACCGTGTTTGAAGTCCATCAGGCGACCGCCGTCGCCGTATTTCTGGCGATTATTCTCGGCACCCTGCTGTTCTGGAACATCCGTCTGGCGATCGCCTTTCTCGGGCTTTCCGTTCTGATCTGTTCCAACTCCCTGGATATCGCTACGTTTGTGCAGTCTTCCGCGCTGGAAGTGATTCTCTTCCTTGTCGGGATGATGATTATCGTCGGAGCGCTGCGCGATCTCGGTTTCTTCACCTGGATCGTGCAGCTGATCGTCTCCATGCCGAATATTTCCGGCATGAAATTCATTGCTGTCACGGCGGCGGCTTCCGCGCTTCTCGCCTGCGCGGTGGACGAGGTGACGTCCATCATTTTCATTGCAACGCTGGTGTTTCAGGTCTGCGACCGTCTCAAGCTCAATCCCGTGCCTTACATTCTGATCTGCGTCCTGTGCACCAACGTCGGAAGCGCCGGAACCATGATGGGAAATCCGGTCGGCATTTACATCGGCACCAAAGGCGGATTGACATTCGGAGACTTCATGTGCTACGCTTTCCCGATCATGCTTCTGGCGCTTCTGGCAACCATCCTGCTGACCATCTGGTACTTCCGGAAGGAGCTTGCGCAGTTTGACGTCAGCCTGAAGGAGCGGCTCTCGCGCAATCTCTCGCTGGCTCCCGTTGTGGAGGTCCCTTATAAACAGGGGCTTGCCCTGATTCTTGTCACGATTTGCGCGATCTCCATGCATCATCAGCTCGAAACCTGGCTCGGCATCGGGAAAAACAGCGTTCTGCTGATCGCCCCCCTGGTCTGTTCCGGGATTGTCATGATCCTGCGGCGCGACCGTGCCCGGCATTATGTCGAACGGGAAGTGGACTGGTGGACTCTGCTCTTTTTCATGCTTCTCTTTGCCATCGCGGGGACGCTTGAGCACACTCACGTGGATCAGATCATGGCGGATTATTTTTCCAGCGTCTGCGGCTCCAGCCACGCGGTTCTCGTTCCCTTCATTCTTGCGGTTACCGCGATCGGCTCGGCATTTGTGGACAATGTGATTTTCGTTGCGGCCTTCTGTCCGGTGATCGAGCAGCTTTCCGCGAGCGCAAAGGATCTGCCGCTCTGGTGGGCGCTGCTTTTCGGCGCATGCTTCGGCGGAAACATCACGATGATCGGCAGCACGGCGAACATCGTTGCCCTCGGCATGCTGGAAAAACGCTCCCATACGCATGTGGGGTTCTTCCAGTGGTTCAAGATCGGTGCGCTCGCGGCGCTGCTGGCGAGCTGCATCGCATGGGGGCTTCTGATGCTGATGTCGCCGCTGATGCCGGACCGTCCGGCGCTTGTCAGCGGAGCGATGCTCGACGGAACGCGTTCGTTTGACGGCAAAAATGTCTATATCGAAGGCACGGTCCCCGTGGAGACGGGGGATTACCTGCTTGCGGATATGGGGATTGCATCACCGGATTATGCGGCGTTCGAACTTCGTCCGCAGGGAGCGAAGACGCCTGTTTTCGTTTATGTGTCCAGAAAGTCGCCGCTGCTGGCGGAGTTTCAGTCGCTTCCGACGGAAAACGCATTTTTCCGCGGCAGGCTTTACACGCGTGACAGCGAGCGATTCAAACCTAATGCCAATGCCCTTGTCCTTGAGGAAATTTCCAGAACAAAGCCGGAACGCTGACCTGCTTCTGCAAAATGGCCTGTTTTTCCGCTTTTCAGTTTGAATAACAGGACAGATGGCGGTATCTTTATAGCGGGGCTGTTTTGCTTCAAGGATGGGATGGAGTTTGAATCATGTTGGCTTTTTTTGAAAATTATGCGGGTGTTTTCATTTATCCGATGCTGGCGGTGTTCCTGTCGCTGATCTTTACCTATGCCTGCATCCGGATTCTGCCTCGTTTGGGGTATGTCGACCGTCCCGGGGGACGGCACATTCACAAGAAACCGGTTCCCAGGGGCGGCGGAGTCGCCGTGATTCTGTCTTTTTTCCTGACTCTGGCACTGTATGGATTCGGAGTCCGGAGCACGGAGGCGGTGCTGCCGCTGTTCTGGCGCCTGTTCTGGCCGGCTGTCGTTTTATGCGGTCTCGGCCTGATTGACGACAGACGGGAGCTGAAGTCCTGGCAGAAACTGCTGGTTCAGTTCCTGGTTGTTCTGATTATCTGGTACACGGGGGAAAAACAGAAATATTCCATTTTCGGATGGGAAATATCCGGTTACCTTTCCCTGTTGTTCCAGTTCATCTGGGTGATTGTCATCATCAATGCATTCAACCTGATTGACGGACTGGACGGTCTTGCCTCCGGTCTTGCCGTGGTTTCCGCCGGCTGCATGGCGATCTGGTTCATCTTTGTGGGGGGACCGACTCCCGAGGCGATCTGCATGCTGATTCTCGCCGGCGCCTGCCTGGGCTTTCTGCGTTACAATTTCTATCCCGCGCGTATTTTTCTCGGGGATACGGGAAGCACTTTCCTGGGATTGATTTTTGCCATTATCGGTCTTTCCACAATTGACAAAGTTGTAACGGCGACCTCCCTTCTGCTGCCGATTCTCGCGGTCGGGGTGCCACTGTTCGACGTCGTTCTGGCCATTTGGCGGCGCAGCACCCGGAAACTTCTGAATCCGGAATCGGGAGGCATCATGGACGGGGATCAGGATCACCTGCACCATCGCCTGCTCCGCCAGACGAAAAAACAGACAACCACGGCATTCATGATGTATCTGATGGCATGTGTTTTTTCCGCGATCGCTCTTTTGTTTCTCACCGTGCGCGACTCCATGCCGGCCGTCGCCTATGTGACGCTTGTGATCGCCATTCTCATCATGATCCGCCAGCTTGCCATCGTTGAAATCTACGACTCGGCCCTGCTGATTCAGCGCGGTCTGGCAAAGCCGAGACAGGGAATTCTGGTCAACATGATTCATCCCTTTATTGATTTCTTCCTGATCAGTCTTTCCTTTCTGATTACCTTCATCATTCTTGTCGGCAGTTTTCAGAATCTCTCCTTTTTCCTGTATGCCGTCGTGCCGGTTTTTCTGGTGCTCTGCTGTTCCGGAGTCTACAGGATTTACTGGCTGCGGGCCGGTTTGAACAACTACTGGCATCTTGCGCTGACGCTTCTGATCGGATCGGCGTTTTCCTGCATGCTGCTTTATTACTACTGCTATGCGGACATGCTGATTCTGGAGCATGTCAGTTCGCGCCGTTTCCTTGGCGGATGCCTTCTGTTCGCCCTGCAGAATCTGACTTTCATCTGCTTCGAGCGTTTTCTGGTTCATTATGGAGAGGGGTTTCTGTTTCGGAAACTGTATCTGCAGTACCAGGAGCCTTCAAAAATTCAGCGGATCATGATTTACGGGGGCGGGCTGAACTGCCGTGTTTATATCAGCTATCTTTTCTGTGCGAACCGTAAAGCTTTTGCCGAATCCGTGATCGGCATCATGGATGACGATCCTGGATTATACGGACTGCGGGTTTACGGTTTCAAGGTTTTTGGCGGCGTGGATCAGGTGGAACAGATTTATGCGGAACATCCATTTGAAAAGATTGTAATTGCCACGGATTCCGCTTCGGATGAAAATCTTGCGCATCTGCGGAATTTCTGTGAAAAAGCGAAGGTCCAGCTTGTGAAACTGACGATTGGCGAAACGCCGTTCACAGATTATCTGGCTTCGCGGCCGCCCCGCACGGAGGCGGAAACTGAAAATGTGGATGAGGCGGAGGATTATTTCCGCTACTGAGGAATCCGAAGACGTTTTCCGGAAGGCGATCATGCCGGGGTCTGCCATACGGAGAATGTGCGGTCATGTCCCGTGTTTTTTCCTGAATGTTTTCCGGTAGATGGCGGGTGCGACTCCGTTTTTTCCCTTGAACCAGTTTGAAAAATAGAATTCGTCTTTGAATCCGAGCATGGCTGCCAGCACTTTGACCGGGCAGTCCGAATTTTCAAGATACTGTCTTGCCAGAAAGGAACGCTGTTCCTGCAGATAGGCGTAAGGCGAGCAGTTCCAGTCCTTCTGAAAGATGCGCAGCGTCTGTGGCACGGATTTCCGGATCAGCTTCGCAAGTTTTTCCAGCGATATGTTTTTCTCCCAGTTCATGTCAAGGTATTCTTTCAGGCGGATTCCCTCCGGGCTTTTTCCTGCTTCCGGATGTGTGGAACGCCGGCGGTCGATCGCGGCGAGAATACGGTGAACGGCCAGCGGAAATTCTGTCGGGAGGTCGTTCTGATGACGCCGGAGAATGTCTGCGGCATTCAGGAATTCCTTTTCAATCCGGAAATTGTGAAAATACACAACGCCGCGCAGACGGTAGGCGTCGCACAAGGCATTCATCAGCGGACCGCTCAGATTGAACCAGATTTTTTCCCAGGGATCGGCGGAGTCCGAATGATACTCATGAGGAAGGGGCGGCTGAAGCAGGTAAACGTCGCCCTCCGCCGGCGTGTAATATTTGTCTCCCCAGCGCAGGTGTCCTTTCCCGCGGATCACATACTCCAGGACGTAGAGATTGCCCGGGGAGTTCCTGACGATCCGATAGGAGGGATCCGGATGGGTGATTCCCGCAAGCAGAATCTGCAGCGGTGCATCCGGGTGGGGCATCGGCATAGGAAAAAATGTCTCTTTATAGATGCTCTCGATCATAACCCTCATGTTTTTTAAATTATTTTTATTGGATATCTTTTCTGGATGCATTATAATTTATAAGAGATCACGGATATTGCAACTTTCAAAAAGGAATTTTCCCATCTGGCGATCCCGGGAAATGAATATCCCGGACCGCAGTTTGAGCGTGAAGAGAGGAGAAATCTCAATGGAGAATGGACTTTTGCCATCGATTTTTCCCGCAGCGCGAGGCCAGGCAGTGTTGCAGGTCGATAGGTTTTGAAACTCGGATCACGGTTCCGTTCTGTCCGGAGAGCCGGCTGTCCGGTGTCGGGTTCGCCGATTTCATGAAAACGGCATAGCAGCACCGCAGGATTGAGATTCCCGCGGACTGGCCGGACCGGAAAATTCTGCTGCATTTCGGCGGAGTCGATTATCGGAGCGTCGTATCTCTTGACGGAACCTGGGCCGGACGGCATACCGGCGGCGT
>ERZ779737.963-NODE-963-length-24289-cov-2.377940_pt1 | contig 24289 bp, 30 predicted proteins | sample MGYA00511889_ERZ779737 | MGnify/ENA primary metagenome ERZ779737 (study PRJEB29588, sample SAMEA2163575) | human gut metagenome | biome: human gut; feature: human-associated habitat; material: faeces | place: Denmark | collected 2008/2010 ... | reverse complement strand
GGTGCGCTACGCGCTGAACCGCGTGTGGAAGCGAAAAGGGCAGTAAAAAGTCGAAAATTTTGTGCGAACCGCCCAAAACGATTGACATTTCCTCCCCCGTAAGTGTATAATATTTTTAACTCAATAACACTTCATAGGGAGGCGCTCACCATGAAAAAGTTTCTCACGGTGCTTCTTGCTTTGCTGCTTCTGTGCGGCTCTTGCCTTGCGGAGGGTCTGAATTACGCATCCATGACCGACGCGCAGCTTCACGACATCGTGGACGCGGCGCGGAACGAGCTGACCAAACGGGAGCTTGTGGCCGCAGAAAAGACGGTGCTGTTTGAGCAGAACGGCGTAACAGTGTACATGACCGGCGATTACACGATACGGGAAAGCAGTATCAGTGATGATATTTGGCTAAAAATCAATATCGTCGTCGTAAACGACTCCGGTCGTGACGTGGGCATTGATACTGTCAATCCTTCGGTAAACGGCTGGGATGTTTCGGCAAGCATCCTGTCTACTACCACCAAGGGAAAGAAGAGCAAGCAGGAATTGACGCTGAACGTAAAGGACGCGGAAGTAAAGAGCCTTGATGAAATCGAGGAGCTGGAAATCGCGTTCCGCATGTTCGACGGCGAGACCTACAAGACCTTTGCAGAAGTGCCAGCTATCACGCTTCACTTCAACGTGCAGTAAGGAGAACACGTCATGAAGTTCATTGGCATTGCGTTAATCGTTGTCGGCGTTCTGGCGCTGGTCGCCTCCACCATCGGCTTTGGTGACATTGGTCTGTCCTTCGGTGTAACCGGCGTTGTGGCTATCCTCTGCGGCATCGGCTTCTTGAAGGTCAATAAGCGGTTGAAGGGATAAGCACACAGTCTGACACATCCCCAAGGAGCGCACAGCACGCTCCTTTTTTCATGCCGCCAGCTAAAAACATTTGACTTTAGCAGTGGTTTTTGTTAAAATAATTTATTTACGGTTTTTCAAAAAGGGTCTTGATTTTTGTAGCGACATAAATTATAATAGCATCGTGGCGCAGAGGAGGTGACACGGTGAGCCCACGAGTGGGGCGGCCTAAAGCTGAGAATCCCAAGGATAAGGAATTGAGGGTAAGAATCGACAAGGAAACAGAGCAAGCCCTCAAAGAACTTGCACAGCACTACAACGTTCCGGTATCTGTTGTCGTGCGCATGGGAATCGAACGGCTTTATGCCGAAATAAAAAAGTAAGCGTTGCACATGCCGCTAACATCACAACGCTTACCGCAATGAATCCCCGCAACCACACCGACTGTACGGGATGGTGTGAAATTCATTTACATCATACCATCCTGTCAGCCAAAAGTCAATAATATTTAGCTGATAGGAGGAAATTTCAATGTACGAACTCATCCTGCGCGAAATCGCCGTCATCGACGAAGCGCTGTCCATCGTGTGTGACCGCATGAACCCTGCCGACCGTATCTCCGATGCCCTCCTCCGTGAAGTTATCGAATGCACGGAGAACATCCGAAAAGCGGTGGACGAATGAACGGATTGCAGACCTTTGCCAATGAAGAGTTCGGCGCTGTCCGCTCCCTGATGATTGAGGACATGCCGTGGTTTGTTGGACGCGACGTTGCGACTGCGTTAGGGTACGCAAAACCGCGAAACGCCATCAGCGTTCACGTTGATGACGAGGATAAGAATAGCGCCCTGATTCAGGGTGCTATTCAGGGCGGTACTCAAGGGAACCCCAACATGACCATTATCAACGAGTCCGGGCTGTACAGTCTCATCCTGTCCAGTAAGCTCCCCGCCGCCAAGCGTTTCAAGCGCTGGGTCACGTCCGAAGTGCTGCCAGCCATCCGCAGGACGGGAGGGTATGGAACGGCTACACAAGCGGCGGAGCCGGAGACAGTGGCGGCGGAAACGCTTCCGGCACGGGAGACTATGAACGACGATTACCTCCGCGCCGCGTCCATCGTCGCCTCCTGCAAAAACGAGCGCTTGCCCTGTGTGCTGGCGTACCTGAGCAAGGCAGGGCTTTCCACCGTCTGACCCGTGCAGACGCAGGAAGAACAGCGAGACCGCTATGAAATCATGCGTCTGCTGGTGAAAGCGTATAACGACTACGGCATCCGCGATACGACCATCGGCAAGGCGACGGGACTTAACCGGGCGCAGATCAGGATGTACCGCACAGGCGAGCGCTTCCCCAAAGCGGGACGGGCGGAATACATCAAAGCTGTGGTTGAACCCATGCTGGTTGAACAGGAATAACCCCATTCAGCCGCTGCACTGATTCAGTGCGGCGGTTTTTCTATGCCAATTAAAGGCGGTGATACCCTTTGTTTTCGAGATTATGGCAGTTTATAAGGCAGGTGATACACCGGATGTTCCCCTTTAAGGACGTGGCGGCGGTTGAGCATATTGACACACCGCTGTCCAATGAAATGATTGACGCCCTCGACCTGTGGTATAAAATGTACACCGACTCGCCCCCGTGGCTGTCTCCCGGCAAGGTGAAAAGCCTGAACCTCCCCTCCCTGATTTGTTCTGAGGTCGCTCGTCAGGTGCTTTTGGAGGTCAAGTGGAACATCAGCGGCAAGGCGGACGAAAACGGCAATGCGCAGGACAGTCCCCGCGCCGAGTACCTGAAAGCGGAGTTCGGAAAGCTGATGCAGTCCCTCCGCTCCAAGCTGGAACAGGCATGCGCGGCGGGCGGTATGACCATCAAACCCTACCCCAAGGACGGGCACATCTACTTCGACTGCGCTACGGCGTGGAGCCTGTACCCTATCGCCTTTGACGATGACGGCAACCTGAAAGACGTGATTTTCCGCGATTCCTATCAGGACGGTACAACGACGTACACCCGCCTTGAGCGGCACACGGTGACGGACAAGGGTATTTCCATCACGCAGAGGGCTTTTCGCTCCAATAACCGGGAGTCCATCGGTGTTGAAATCCCGCTGACCGACGTGCCGCAGTGGGCGGAAGCAGAGCCGGAAGCCCTGCTGACGGACACGGAAGGGCAAATGTTCGGCTGGTTCAAAACCGCCAACGCGAATAACGTTGACATTGACGCGCCTATGGGCGTGGCGGTGTTCAATAAAGCCGTCAACATCATCAGGGAGGCGGACATGCAGTATTCCCGCATTCTGTGGGAGTATGAGGGCAGTGAGCTGGCTATCGACGTGGATCCGACCGTGCTGCGCCCGCAGATGAACGGACGCGGACGGCAGGAAATGCCCCAACTGAACGAGCGCCTGTTCCGCGGCGTTGACCTCGGCGATGACCATTATCAGGTGTTCTCCCCTGCCATCCGCGACTCCGCGCTGTTTAACGGTCTGAATCAGCTTTTTATGCGCGTCGAGGATAGCTGCGGTCTTGCAAGAGGCACGCTGTCCGACGCGAATCAGGAAGCGCGGACGGCTACGGAGCTGCGCATCGTCAAGCAGCGCACATACGCCACCATTGCCGACAACCAGCGGGCGCTTGAGCACTGTCTGCGGGACGTGGTGCGGGCAATGGACAAGTACGCCACCATGTACGACCTCGCCCCGGCTGGCGACTACGACTTGTCCTTTGAATGGGATGACAGCATCATCACCGACGCATCCCAGCAGCTCGGCGAACGGCTGGAGCTTATGTCGCAGGGGCTTATGAGCAAGACAGAGTTCCGCATGTGGTATTTCGGTGAAACCGAAGCGCAAGCCGAACGCGCCCTTCAAAAGGTGCAGCAGGAACAGCTTTCGCAGTCTATGGACGCGCTGCTGACCGCACAGAGTGGCGCTACGGGGGCTTCTGCGCCCGACGACGGCGAATAAGGGGTGAAATCCCATGCTATCGAATGAAGCGCTGGAAAGAGTGCTCGGACGCCTGCAATCGCGTTTCGATGAGGTGAACAGCTTCTACATTCGCAAGATTGCCGAGCAGATCAAGAAGATTGGCAGGCTGAGTCAAGCCAACATCAATCGCCTTGTCATTATGGCCGACATGACTTCCGATGTGCGCGAGATTACCGAGCGGCTGGTGACCGTCACCCGTCTGAATGCGCAGGACATTCAGGCGGTGTTCAATGCGGCTATGCAGCAGACATACAGTGACCCGCGTTTCACACAGGCGTTCACAGCAGGCGCACAGCCCTCCGCCGCCGTGCGGCAGCGGCTTGTGCAGTTCGCGCAGAACGTGTCCCGGCAGACGGCGCAGACGGCGCAAAACCTGTCCAACACGACGGCGATTGCAGCGCCGTACCGCAGGGCGGTTGACCGGGGCATATTGGCGGTAAGCACAGGGCTGATGGATTACCAAACAGCTACACGGGAGATTGTGAGGGAAATCGGGTATAACGGCTTGCAGGTGCAGTACGCAAGCGGTTATCACAGGCGGCTGGATACCGCCGTGCGGCAGAACGTGGTTGACGGCGTAAAGCAGATCACTCAGCACGGCGCAAATGCCATCGGCGAGGCGCTGGAATACCGCGAGGTGGAAATATCTGCGCACATGCACAGCGCCCCCGACCACGAACCAGTTCAGGGACGTATTTTCCCCAAAGCTGAGTTTGACAGGATGCAAGCCGGACTTTCCTGCACCGACATCGACGGCAACGTTTACGCGGGCTTTAAGCGCCCTATCGCTGAGTGGAACTGCGGGCATTTTGCCCTGCCATTCGACTCCCGGTATGCCAAACCCCGCTACGACCCTGCACAGCTCCACGAATGGGCGGAGAAGAACAACGCGGGGTGCGACATCGACGGCAAGCATTACACCACCTATCAGGCACAGCAGCTTATGCGCAAGATGGAAACGCGGGTGCGGCGGTATAAGGACACGGCGAATGCCGCCCGCATTGCCGGGGACGATACCTTGCGGCGCGAGTGCCAAATGCGCATCAACGCAGTCGCCGCAAAGTATGAACAGGTTGCGAAGCTGTCCGGTCTGCCCATGCGCAAGCAGCGCATGAGCGTAGAGGGCTTCAAAATGGTTAAACTCTAATTTCAAAGCTATTGAAAGCTCACCGGGTTTCGGTGGGCTTTTAATATATCACCCTACCATGCCGGGACATAACTGCATGGGCGCCGCGCCCGCGGAGTGGCCGCGGATATATAAGCCAAATCTACGGCGGCAGGAGGTAACACATGGAATTTCTCAAGGCTCTTTTCTCCAATGGTCCCTTGACCTTCGAGCAGTTTGAAGCTGCTGTCAGGGAACAGAAAATGAACATCGTCAATCTTGCAGATGGCGGGTACGTCTCCAAAAGCAAGTACGACGACACGGTGAACGGCCTCAAGGGGCAGGTAACGGAATTGCAGGGGCAAATCACCTCCCGCGACGGCGACCTGACCTCCCTTCGTGAACAGCTTACGGCGGCGCAGGCTGACGCGGGCAAGCTCGGCGCCGTTCAGCAGTCCCTCGCCGACCTCCAGACCAAGTACAACACCGATAAGACCGACTACGAAAACAAGCTGACGCGCCAAGCCTACGAGTACATGGTGCGCGAGCGCGCAAACAGCTTGCAGTTTTCGTCTGCTTCGGCAAAAAAGGCGTTCTTGCAGGAGGCTATCGGCAAGGACTTCAAGGTAGACGGTGAAAGTCTGCTGGGCTACGAGGATTTCGTAACCAAGTATAAGGCGGATGACCCCGGCGCGTTTGCGGCGGAGAAAGAGCCGGAAGGAGCACCAAAGGGAAAGCCGACTGTGGTACTGCCCAGCGGCGGCAAGCCCGCTCCCGGCAAAAAGTATTCCCTGTCGGAGCTCATGATGCGACACAACGAAAACCCCGACGCGCCGATTGCCTTTGATGAGTGACCGGCGCAAACCTGAACGAAGAAAGGAAGATGAATCATGGCTGGCAAGTTTAACGCCAAGTTTTTCAACGGTGAAGTATTCCAGAAATACATCGACCGCATCCCCACCCCCCGCAAGACGGAACTGCTCAAGTCCCGCGCTATCCGCAGTCGCCCTGAGCTGGCCTCCTCCATGCGCGACGAAGTAGGCGGCAACTACATCAGCACGCCCCTCAAGGGTCTGATTTCCGGCTCTGTCCCCATGAACTACGACGGCAACACCGACATCACCCCCTCCAGCACGGAGACCTTTATGCAGTCCCGTGTGGTCGTCGGTCGCGCCAATGCGTGGGCGGAGCTGGATTTCAGCTACGACATTACGGGTGGCGAGGACTTCATGGAGAACGTCGCTGAGCAAATCAACGACTACTGGAACGAAATCGATCAGGATACCCTCGTTGCTATCCTCAAGGGCGTGTTCAGCATGACCGACACGCAGGGCAAGAAGTTCGTGACGACCCATACGCACGACGTGACCGCCCTGCTGAATGCGGACGGCAAGACCGGCGTCATGGATGCTACGACCATGAACACCGCCATCCAGCGGGCCTCCGGCGACCAGAAGGGCAAGTTTACGCTTGTGCTGATGCACAGCGTTGTGGCAACCAATCTGGAGAACCTGAAACTGCTGACCTACCTCAAGTACAACGATGCGGACGGTATGCAGCGCGACATCGGCCTTGCGACGCTGAACGGTCGTCTGGTGCTGGTGGATGACTCCATGCCCGTTGAGCACGGCTACGATGCCGCCACCGCCAGCACTACGGGTGCGGTCAAGGTAGTTGCTTCCGATGCGACCACTGGCCAGATCAACCTTGCGGACGTGAAGAAGGGCGATTTCTACCCTGCCAACGTTGCGGCGGACGCCTATGTGGTCGAGGCCACCCACTACATTTCCTATGTACTGGGTGACGGTGCCATCGAGTATACCGACTGCGGCGCTAAGACCCCCTATGAAATGGACCGCAACCCTGCTGTCAAGGGCGGTCAGGATCTGCTGTACAGCCGTCAGCGCAAGTGCTGGGCGCCCTACGGTATTTCCTTCACCAAGGCCTCTATGGCTTCTGCTTCCCCCACGGACGCGGAGCTGGCGAAGGGCGCGAACTGGGAGCTGGTATCCTCTGCGGGTACTACCAAGACGTACATCGACCCCAAGACCATTCCCATTGCCCGCATTATCTCCCTCGGCTAATCGCCGCAGGGATGAAAGGAGGGCGGTCTGAATGGCGCACGCGCAATACCTGACGTATGACGAGTACAAGGCATACGGTGGCGCACTTGCGCCCGCCGCCTATCCTCCGATGGAGCTGAAAAGCCGCAAACGCATAGACTACCTGACCGACTCCCGCGTACAGAACATGCAGACTGTACCGGATGCGGTCAAGCTCTGTGCGTTTGCGCTAATTGCTCTGGAGGAAGCTGTGGGCGTGGAAGCGCAAGCCACCAATCCCGCCGTCACCTCTTTTAACACGGACGGCTATTCAGAATCCTACGGCAATACTCTGAACGCTGATGAAGCGCGTCGGCAAATGAACAAGCTGGTAGGCGAGTATCTGTACGGCGAACGGGATGACGACGGCGTACCACTTTTGTATCGCGGGGTGAGAGGATGAAGCTGTGCAATGATACGATTACCGTTTTCAACGCAAAGCTCGATCAAACCCTCGATGCGACGGTGTACGTCCCGACCGTGATTCACGGCGTATCGTGGTACGGCGGCGAAAAGTCCACGGTAGACGCGAACGGTCTGAAAGCCGCAAGCCAATACACTATTCGCATACCACTGAAAGCTGATGCCGGGGGCAAAAGCTACGTTGACCCGGTGTACTGGCGCAATTCTGCGGACGTGGCGGGGCTATATACCCTGAATGAGGGCGACCTGATGGTAAAGGGAGCGTACACGGACATGCTGACGCTACCCGCACAAATCAAAGCACTGCACGGTGTAACGATTCTCGCGGTCACGGACAATCGACGGGCACCCAACGCCCCGCATTGGAAGGTGGTGGGGACTTGAGTGTGACCATTAAAGCGGCCTTTCAATGGAACGGCGACGGCGACCTTCTGCGCGCCAAAAACCTTGAAACGGGTGGGCGGGTGCAGACCGCTATCGACAATGCGGTCATTTCCTACTGTATGCCGTACTGCCCGTGGGAAACAGGCACACTGGCGCGAAGTCCGTTTGCGGCTTCTCCTCCGGGCGGAGGACAGGTCATATATGCAACGCCGTATGCCAGATACCTGTATTACGGGGAGGTCATGGGGCCGAACATCCCCGTGTTCGAGGACGATACGGGAACGCCTACACGGTTCTTTTCGCCGCCCGGACAGGAGAAGCACCTGACCGGCAGGGCGCTGACCTTCCGAATGGATTCTAATCCGCTGGCGGGTGCGTTCTGGTTTGAGCGCATGAAAGCCGACCACATGCAGGACATTTTGGAGGAGGCGAGAAACGTTGCCAACGGTAAATAACGTAGAACACCTCCGCAAGTGGTTTCGCCAATGTCCGGCACTGTCAAAGGCTAACCATTTCAGGGTTGACTATCTGGCCGAAGAAGCGACGGAGTACGCGCTGTATGCGGTTCCGTCTACCGTGAATTACCATGAAAATGTGCTTGGCGAGCACGTTCCGAACGATATTCAGACCTTGAATTTCATCTTTGCGTCGAAAGAAGTGTTCGGAGCGGCAGAAGCACAGAACATTGCCAATTATGGCTTCTATCAGGACGTAATTGACTGGATTATCAACCAAAACTCTTCCCGCAATCTCCCTTGCGTGAATGAGGGGCGCGTACTGTCAGTTGTCCCCACGCTGACACAGTACGTCTCCGCGCCCGGTGCAAGCAGCGCAAAATACCAGATTCAAATCAAGCTGACTTATCGCAGACGCTAAGAACAAGGGAGCTGATTAAGTGTATGCGCGACTAATAAGCGGTTCCCTTTTCTTCTCCTCCGACGCCGGACGAATCAGAAAAGGGACTTTGTATCTCAATGACGGCGCGTTTTTCAGCGCGTCCGACCTAACCATCATTTCCGTGAAAGGGGATAAGAAAATGGCAAAACTTGAACGTAACCGCGGTATGTATTTTGGCTCTTGGACGGGGCAAGACATCGAGGAAAAGGCCAGCGTCTCCATCGGCGATAGTTCGGGCGTTACCGACTGCACGGTTACTGCCGCCACCTTCGGCACGTCGGTCAGCGACGTATCCGGCGAGTACACCTTCCTCTACGATGGCTCGAACTGGACGCTGAACGGCAACGTTGTCAGCGACATCAGCACCGCCTATGGCTTGTCCATCACCGGCGACCCCGCGGACGGCGACATTCTCGTTGTTGATTACACCGCAGCTACGAGCGGCTGGGAGGCGCTGGGCAAGGACAACGATGACCTCTCCAAGGAGCTGAATCCCGATACCGAGACCAGTCAGAATGTGCTGGGCGAAACCAACTTCAAGCACTCCGGTTATACGCCTGAAATTGGTCTCGACCCCTACTACATCGACCCCTCCCGTAAGATGTACGACCACCTGCGCGAGGTGGCGCTGGAGGAACTCTACGGTGAAGGCGACCTGATGGGTTACTTTGCCGAGGCATATTTCCAGACCGCAAACCGCAAGACGCAGAAGATGACCGGCTACTGCTACGTCCGTCAGGCGTGGTTCGTGCCTCAGTCTACTGGCGGCGACACGGCGGGCTATGCGATTCCCGTTACGATTACGCCCGTTGGCCCGGCTACGAAGAAGAAGATCGTGTACGATATGAAAACCAACGAGGCCACCATCACCAACTTCACCGCCGGTTCCTGATGAGCGGCGCGTGAAGGGATGAGAGCGGCGGGGCAAAGCTCCACGCGGAGCCTCGCCGCATTTTGTAGGAGGTAAACACGATATGGCGAACAAAACGAAGCTCCCGCAGACAAACACGAACCAGAACGTTTTCACGCTGGACGACGGTACGAAAGAGATTACCCTCGTCAACCCTTATGGAAAAGTCATTTGCAAGCTGCACATCCGTCCCGGTGACGTGTCCATCTACGACCGCTATAAGGCGCTGATGGACGATTTTGATTCCATCATTAAGCCGCTGTCCGATATGGACATTAAAAATGACGGCACGTCGGAGTTCGACGATAACTGGGAAAAACTGCAACAGGTTGAAACCGTTGTTAAGCAGCGCATTAACGCGCTGTTCGACATGGATGACGCAGACGCGCTGTTTGCAACTCGGCATCCGTTCTCGTCTGTCAACGGCGTTTTCTACGTTGAGAACGTGCTGACCGTTCTCGGTCAGGTTATCGCTCAGGCCATTGAGACGGAAACGAAGCTGTCGCAGGAGCGTGTCAAAAAGTATCTGGCTGACCTCGAAAAGGATGTGACGCCGGATGCTGGGGCAACTGCCGACAAGCCTTGACGTATGCGGCACAGCATACAGAATCCGCACGGACTATCGTAACATCCTGCAAATATTCTCCGCCTATAACGACTCAAATCTTTCTGACAGCGAAAAGGTGTACGTCTGTTTGAGACGCCTGTTTACGGATTTTGATAAGATCCCAAGCAAGCACTATGAACAGGCATACGCTGCCGCAACCGCGTTTATCGACTGCGGGACGCGAGAGGATACGCCCGCACCCAAGACAATCAACTGGGACAAGGACGAACAACTGATTTTCCCCGCCGTCAATAAAGCGGCGGGAACGGAAGTCCGTGCTCTACCCTACCTGCATTGGTGGACATTCCTCGGCTACTACCAGTCCGTAGACCACGACGGGCTGTTTGGCTTCGTTCTGACCATCCGACAGAAGAAAGCGCGGGGAAAGAAGCTGGAAAAATACGAGCAGGAGTTTTATCGCTCCAACATCAATCTTTGCCGTATCGAAGAAAAACCCGCCCCGCAAAAGGCGGAGGACACCCTGCAATCCATGTTTGATTCTCTCCCGGAAGAAGGTGAAACTTAATGGCAAACGGCGCAGACGGCTCTATTATCATTGATACCGGGCTGGACAATACCGGCTTTGAACGCGGATCTCAGAGGATGCAACAAGCCATCCGAGGAGTAACGCAGGCGATTAACCAGTCCGGGCAAATGGTATGCAGCCGCTTTTTTCTGCCTGTCAGCAGGCAGGAAGCTCGATTAACGCCGCCGCGCAAAGTGCTGAAACGCTGAACTCACGGCTGTCCAGCGCGGTATCTTCATCCGATTTCGGAAAGAGCATGAGCGCGGCAGAACGTTCCTGTACGTCGCTGGGCAATCAGCTCCAACGTCTTGCTGACAGCGAACGGATGGGCATCAAGACGGATGCTCAGATGGTGCGCTTCCAAGTCAACGTGGATAAGGCGAGGGACAGTGCTACACAGCTGGAAGCAGAATTGCAAAGGCTGGGCAGTCAGCAAGTCACAACGTCTGAGTATGAGCAGCTTGCGGTTTCCGCACAAAAAGCCGAACAGGCGCTTTTCAGGCTGTATGACCGCCGCGACGTAATGGAGCAGATGGGAACCAGCAAGACTTCCCGCGAGTGGCAGCGTCTTGAAATCCAGATTCAGAACGCAGAATACGCGCTGGAATCTTATGAACGCTCTATGCAGTCCATGCAGGCAAACGGCACAGCTTATGTAAGCGGTGCGGATACAACACAGTATCAGGAAATGTCCAGTGCGCTGCGGAATATGCAGGCACAGCTCGCGGGCTACGAGCAAACTGCCGCAGGGTTTGATGTGATTTCTGACCCTGCCGCAAACTCCGAAGCCTCCCTCAGACGTGTTGACGAACTTCGGCAAAAGCCCAAAGATGCAAGCACCGCAGGTAGTGCTATGCAGAAGTTTGGAAACGTACTGAAAAGCGCGGCTTCTACCGCTCTGCGCATGAATGCGGCACTGGCGAAAATGGTCTTTAAGGGCGTATTTACCGGCGCAAAAGCAGCGGCGAACGGGCTGAAAAAGTTTTTCAGTAAGACAAAAGATGGCGTGCTCAGCGTTCAGGGACTCGTGAAGTCCCTGACAAGTCTGAAAACCATCCTGCTTTCGAGCATCAAGAGCACGTTCATTTCGGGTACCATTCAGTCTATCAAGGCATGTGTGAGTTCCCTCGCGCAGTATTCCTCGGCATTTAACGCTTCTATGTCGAGCATGAAGAACGCTGTGAAAGGGCTGTCCGCCAATTTGGCCGTTACCTTCGGCAATCTGGTAAACGCCGTCGCACCCGCGATTTCTACAATTATCAGCTGGATTTCAAGGGCAATCTCCTATCTGAACGCTTTCTTCGCTCTGTTGTCTGGCAAAGGCACGGTCACGGTCGCCAAAAAACAAACCGACGAGTATGCCAAAAGCCTCGGCGGTGCGGCAGGAGCAGCGAAGGAACTGAAAAATGAGGTCTACGGCTTTGATGAACTGAACAAGGCTTCCTCCACCAATTCTGGAGGCGGAGGGGGCGGCGGGAGCAGCGCGGGCGACCTGTACGAAGATGTGCCTATTGAAAGTCTGCTTCCTGAATCCGTGCAGAACTTTTTCACCTCCCTCAAAACTGCCTTTGAAGCGGGTGACTGGGAGGGCATCGGCGAAATCGTCGCTGGCGGTTTGAACAGCATCGTGACCGCAGTTGATGACTGGATTGTGACAGTACAGCCGCTTGCCGTAGAATGGGCAAACCGAATTGCCCTTATCCTGAACGGCCTCGTGTCCGGCTTCGACTGGGCAAACCTCGGTAAGCTGATTTCTGATGGCTTGAACCTTGTGTTCAGTACGCTCAACACCTTCCTCAGCACGTTTGACTGGGCTACACTGGGCGCAGGGTTGGCTGCGGGGCTGAACAGCGTCTTTGAAAACACCGACTGGGCGACCATCGGCGCGACGTTCGCCAACAAATGGAACGCGCTGATTAACGCCATCGAGGGCTTTGTCACGACCATCAACTGGCAGCAGATGGGCGCGTCGATTGGAACAGGTGTGCAAAGCTGGTTTAACACCATCAACTGGAGCGGCCTCGTTACCTCCGTCAACGCAAGCATCAAGGGCGTTTTCAACGCAATCACCAGCTTCATGCAGTCCATTCAGTGGGCAGACGTGGGTAAGAAAATCGGCGATATTGTCAACGGCCTCGACGTTGCGGGGATGATTGCAAGCATCACGACATCGCTGAACACGTTCGTATCGAGTGCGTTCACGCTTGCAAATACCGTTTTGGCCTCTGTGAAGTGGGAGGATCTCGGCAAGCAGTTTGCGGGCATTGTAAACGGTCTCGACATCGAGCAGTGGCTCACCGACTGGGGCACGTTCATTTCCAACTTCACCAAATCTGCAATGGATGCCGCTATCGGATTCATTGAGGGGATTGAGTGGACAGAACTCGGCACTGCACTCTACAATGCCGTGACGGGCTATTACGAGTCGATTGACTGGGAAGGTCTCGTCTCCCGCATGTTTGAGCTGCTGGGCGCGGCTATCGGCGGCGCTACGGCGCTGATTGCCTCTCTCGCGTCTAATATCTGGGATGGCATCAAGCAGGCGTGGGAAGATGTAAAGACGTATTTCGGTGAATATTTCGACGAGTACGGCGGAAACATCATTGCCGGTCTACTGGCCGGTATTCTGAACGCGATTCTCGACATCGGTACATGGATTTACGATAACATCTTCAAGCCCTTCATTGACGGCTTCAAAGCAGCGTTCGGCATAGCCTCCCCTTCCACCGTTATGAAGGAACAGGGCGGCTTCATCATTGATGGCCTGCTGGGCGGACTGACAGAGGGCTGGAAAGCCATTCTCGACTGGGTTGAAGGAATCGTCGCAGACTTTGCCGGATTTTTCAGCGGTCTATGGGAGGACATCAAAGGCGCGGCTTCCACGGCATGGGAGGGTATCAAGGATACCGTCTCCGGCATTTGGGATGGACTTTCCAAAAGTGCGTCTGAAACATGGGAGGGCATCAAAACTACTGTTTCCGACGCATGGAATAACTTGAAAGATGCCGCAAGTGAAAAGTGGAAGGACATTAAAACCACTGTTTCCAGTGTATGGAACGACCTGAAAGGAACCGCGACGGACGTATGGAGCAGTGTTAAGACTACTATTTCTGACACATGGAACAATCTGAAAGATGCCGCAACCGAAAAATGGAACGATGTTAAAGCCACGATTTCTGACGTGTGGACCGGCTTGCAGGGGTCGGCATCGGAAATCTGGGAGGGCATCAAAGGAACGGTTTCCGGCGTATGGGACGACCTCTCCAAACGCGCAACGGAAACGTGGGACAACGTTAAACAAACCATTTCCGATACATGGGACAACATAAAGTCCGGCGCAGAAACCGCATGGACTAACACGACGGAGTTTCTTTCCAACACATGGGACGGCGTGAAGTCTACTGCGGATACCGCATGGCAGAACATCAAAAACACCGTTATCGGTTGGTTTACCGGCACACGCGACGAAGCGAAGCAGGTTGACTGGAGCGGCGTCGGTGAAGGTATCACTAACGGTACAGAGGGCGGTATCACTGGACTTTGGAGCGACTTCAAGAGCCGCGTCGTCAACAAGTTCAAGAGTCTCGTGAACAGCGTCAAAAGCACACTGGGCATTGCGTCCCCGTCGAAGGTTTTCAAATCCATCGGCGGCTTCATGATGGAAGGTCTGAATGATGGCATCGTGAACGAAGAAGATGCGGTTTTCAAGACAATGGGCAACCTTGCAAGCTCTATCGCCGATTCCAGCATCAGCGCCCCGGACGTTGAGATGACAAGCAACGCAGTTGTATCCGGCATGGATAGAGTTGCGAGCCGGCTTTCCGATATTGCCGCAACCTTCATGCAAATTGCCTCTATGCTGACCGCCGCTGGCGGCTTCTACGCGCCTGCTGTGGCGGCGGGAACGGTAATCCCGTATAAGACAAGGGTAGCCGCTGAAAGCCCGTCTGTGGGCGATTCCGACCCCATTACGGCGTTCACGACAAACTTTGACGAAACCATGTCCGACCAGCGCGACCTTCTGCGCGAACTGATTGATGTTCTGCGCGGCAAGAACCTGACGATTGACGGCGAAAGCCTGATGAAAGCTCTGAATTATCTGCAAAGATCGCAGATTAGAAGTTATGGAGGTGCATGAGCATGTCTGCAAAAGGCGTTTTCAAAATCAACGGGCATGACTACGCCCCATATGTCAAAGCTAAAACCGGGCTGGGCTGGGCGCGTGAGAACACCAACGATGAGGATGCGGGACGTGACGCTGGAGACGTGATGCACCCCAACGTAAAGTCTCATCAGCGCAAGCTGACGCTAAAGCTGGGGCCTATGCCGTTTGAAACGGCGCAGCAGCTTGAAGCCGACTTGCAAGGCGGTGACGATGGCGTATCGGTGCAATACCCCGACCTTCTGGACGGGGTATGCACCCGCCTGTTTTACAACACCTCGATCACAGCGGCGATTGAGCGGTTTACTGATGAGGGTATCAAGTTGGACGATATATCCTTCACGCTTATCAGCGTTAAGGAGGCGACGGTATAATGCAAAGCCGCCCTGACAACTGGGCGGCGGTATTCGCCGTCCCGCACGTCACAGAGTACCGTTTTCTGATTGGCGGCAGCGAGTATCGAGAATCCGACATTCAGGGAACGCCCATCATCGAAAAACCCCTCATGCAGGAGCCGTGTATCGGGCGCTGCTGCACAGGTTCGCTGACCATCGCCGTGCGTCCGCACGCAAACGAAACCATCCCGAAAGCGGCTTGCGTACAGGCGTTTTGCAGGCTGAAAAGCCGGAATGGAAATACGGTCACAGACTGGGTAAAGCAGGGCAAATACTGGGTTTCCCGGCGTTCTACCTCCGGCAGTCTGGTAACGCTGACCTGCCGCGACGGCATGATGCTGGCCGGACGTACCTACCTCGATAAAACGCAGTATACCGTCTGGCCCGTGGCTATGGCAGACGTTTTCAACGAGATTGTCAGTCTTATGGGTGTAACCGTTGACTCGCGCACGGTCATCAAAACAGGCGGGGACTACAAAGTCGCATATCCTAACGAGGATGTGCTTATGTCGGAAATTCTTTCCATGATTGCCGCGGCGCACGGCGGCAGCTTCGTTATGACAGAGAAGGGCGAACTCAGGCTTGTACAGTACCCAGACACCGATTCACCTATACAGGCACTCGGCACAGCGTACATGCAGTACACCCCTCTTTCAACCGGCAAGAAAAGCATATCGCGTATTACGCTGACAGATTCAGCGGACAACCAGTTTACCTACGGCAATGACAGTGGTATCGAGCTGGCGGCGGGGTGCGAATATGCTACACAGGAAATGGTGGAGAGAATAGGCGCGAGCTATTCGCTCAAGAGCGGGGTACTGTTCGTATCAGACGGTGCTCTTTCAAACGGCGTACTTACACTTTCCGACGAAAGCGCTCTGCAAGGCAGCGTTATCGTTCTCGCTTCCAAAACAGGACTAATCGGGCGCAGTTTTATCCCCTACGAACTTTCGGGCACATATCTCGACCCGCTACTTGAAGTAGGAGACACCTTTTCCGTCACGCGAAAGGGTGAAACTATTCTTCTGATTGCCGCGTCAATCAGCATTCGATGCAATCCTTCTTTTGTCTGCGACCTGCAAAACGGCGTCGCTGATGACGATGAGGACGAAGTACCGTATGTCAGCGCCGCAGAGCTACAAGCAAAGCGCTATGTCAGCACGGGAAAAAGTTACTTCGGCAACCGCATCAATCGCAAGGAGGGCTTCGTCAGTGAGCTGCTGCACGATGGCGCGGCCGCTGCCCGTTTGATTGCCAATGCAACGACCTTCTCCATGCAGCGTTACCACGACGGCGCATGGCAAGACTGCATCTACTTCGACGCAGTTGAACAAAAGTATCGCCTAACTGGCGATGTAACGGTTGAGGGCGCAATCACATCGGTTGACCTCGCTACCAGCGGCAAAACGGTCATCAACGGTGATAACATTACGACTGGCACACTGAACGCGCAGCTCGTCAAAATCAGCGGGTCACGAGATTTCTACTGGAACAATGACAACATCTACCTCATTGACCCGACCAGTGACCAGCGGCAGATCCGCATCGGTGCATTCGACGGAACAAACCTTGGTATTGGCTTCACAAAGGACGGCGGCAAGTCATGGTCTACCGCCCTTGATTTCAACGGTCTGCACATTAACCAACAGGACGAATACTCCGGCGTGATGCTGACTGCCACAAGCATTGCTTTCCCTGCGACGGCAGACGGAACGGTAACAGGTGAAAAGATGTTCACGAGCAACGTCGCGGCATACACGGGCAAAGCCTCCGTCGCGCCGACCGTTGCAAGCGTGACGGGTGCTCCAGAAGGTATGACCGTTACCATCGGCACGGCGCTGGAAAGCAAAGAAGTCCCCATCACAATCACCGTAGCCGATGGCGTAACGTTGGGCAACGCAGATTCCCTCAACGGAGTACTCAGCGTGAACGTTACCTCCCCTGTTGTCGTGACTCTTCGCATCAACTGGTGCAAGGTCAACACTGGCGCAAAGGGTGCAGACGGAAAACCGGGCAAAGACGGGACGGACGGTAAGAACGGTACAGACGGCACGAACGGCTACAATTCCGCCGTCGTTCATCTGTACAAAAGAGCAGAAAGTGCCCCGGACGTACCTGCCAGCGCACTTCTGTACACCTTCGCCACCGCATCCCTGACAGGTACATTGGACGGCTGGACACAATCTTTGCCCGACGCGGACGGCAACCCATGCTGGGTCATCCAATCCCAAGCTGTGGCGCGAACGGCAACCGTATCCGTCTCCGTCTGGGCAGCCCCGATAAAGCTGGTAGAGGACGGCGAGGCAGGTGCAAAAACCTACTATCAGGGCACCCCGCCCACCGACGCAAAGGAGCAGGATCTCTGGATTGATACAGACGACAACTGCAAACTGTACCGATATAACGGGACGGAATGGCAGTCTGTACAGGACATGAACATCCCACAAATCCTTGAACAGCTTATTTCCGTCAACACTACTTTTTCTGTTTTGCAGGATTCCATCGAGAGCAAGGCATCGTCAACCTACGTCACGAATCAGTACGACTCATTGCTTAAAACCTTCAACAGTACGTTAAAGCAAACAGCAGAATCCTTGCAAGCGGAATTTGAAGCGACTGCGCAGAACGCCGCGGGTAGCGTAGACACTAAGTACTCTACACTGATTCGCGCAAGCAACGACGGCGTGGAAATCGGCAAGTCCAACAGTGCTTTCCGTACCCTGCTGACAAACGAACGGCTCTCATTCAGGCAGTACAGCGGCTCGGTTGCAACAGAGGTTGCGTACATCAGCAACAAAAAGCTGTATATCACCGACGCGCAAATCACAAACAGCCTCGCTATCGGCGCGCAGGGCAAGAACACGTTCGTATGGGCAAAAACATCCAACGGTCTTTCCTTGCGCTATGTAAGCGCAGAAAGCTAAGGAGGACAAAGAACTATGCCGTCAGTGGTCTTTTCATCGAGCAGTATTTCCCCGACCAACTCCTACCGAAAACGCGGAAATACTGTAACCGCTTCTTTTTACCAGAGCAGCGGCAGTCTCCCCGGCGCGGGCAGTTCAATTCAAAGTGTGGTCGTGTCGTTCTCCGACATCACGGTTTATTCACAGACAACGGCCGGGTTCTCGACAAACTACTTTGAGGTCAGCCTCGACCTTGACAGCGCAGGTTCGCAGACGCAAGTCGCGTACAGCGTCAGTTCCGCGCTTCTCAATTTCACGGGCGGCAGTATCACCTTTACGGTGTGGGGCGGCGGTAGCAGCACGAGCAACGTCCTAAACGTCCGCACTGGCTGTACAATCACCATCACCATCAACTACTCCGCCGCTTCCAAGTCTACCGGCTACCTCAGCGCGTCCTCCATCGCGCAGGGCAACGCAATCGGACTGACTCTGAACGCTTATGAGGACAGCTATTGCCACATCGTGCGCTGGAGTCGAGACAGCACTCACGCGCAAACGCAGTATCTGGATGCAGGAATAAGCTACACGTCGATGAGCATACTGACGAGCTGGCCGACCGGTACGGCGTATGCACAGCTCGAAACGTACACGGATGACAGCTACTCATCCTGCGTGGGCACAGAAGTCTATTCATTCACCATCACGGTTGACCCTGCGAGCATTGTGCCGACCGCGGGTACGCTGTCAGTTGCTCTGGTACAACCCGCAACTGTCCCGTCAAACTGGGACGTATATGTAAAAGGGTACAGCACTGCCAAGCTGACACTAAGCGGCAGTTCTCCGGGCAGCGGCTCGTCCTACAAGAACATCCTGCTTTCCTGCGGTTCTCAGCAGAAAAGTTCGCAAAGTGAAACAACCTTTACGACGAATGCGCTGATGGAAACCGGGATGCTGACGTGTAAGGCAAAAATTACGAACGCCTACGGCAATGCAGCATCAGCAACGGACAAAACGATCACCGTCTACGACTACTTTTCCCCGATTTTCGCGTCTCTTGCGGCGTACCGATGCACCAGCAACGGCACACCAAGCGACACAGGCGCATACATCAGCGTAAACGCAAGCGTGACAATCGCAAGCGTAAACGGCAAAAACAGTCTTGTAACGCTCCAAGCACAGTATGCTCCTGCCGGGTCCGATACATGGAGCACCGCGCAAGCTATCACCAACGGATCCGCAACCGTCATCGGCGGCAGTATCGGCGGCACGAGTGGCTATCAGGTACGGGTTACGGCAATCGACGGTCTGCAAAATCAATCTGGCAGCTACTCTCAAACGACCGTTACTGCACTAACTTCCGACCATGTTATTTTCTGCATGGACGGCGGGCTGAACGTCAGTGTCGGTATGCAGGGCACGAGACAGCGCGCTGTGCAAATCAACGGTGACTGGGACATCTACCACGGTGCTACCAAGCTCAACGGGACGATTCCCATCAGCCGTGGCGGAACAGGCGGAACGACTGCCGCCGCCGCGCTGTACAATCTGATTAACGCGCTTTCCGCCGTCACGCCCGTTGCGGGAGACAGAATCCCCTTCATGGATGCAGACGGAAAGACAGCGGGCTATGTGACGCTTACGAACCTGCTGACGGCGCTCGGCTTCTCCAATGGCATCCTCCCGCTTGCAAAGGGTGGTACGGGGTCAAGTACCGCCGAAGAAGCCAGAAGCAATCTGGGCATCACACCTGCCAACATAGGCGCGGCGGCAACATCACACTCGCACAGCGGCAATGACATCACATCGGGACAGATTGATTTGGCACTACTGCCGTTCAAGTGCGCATGGGGCACAACATACGTTACGGGGGTTTCATGGGCCTCTGTTTCCTACTCAAGCGGCTCAGGCGCGTCGAGCTTTTCGTCTACGCCTGTTGTCATCGTGTCGTATGGCGACGCGGCTAACGGATCCAGCGCCTACGGTGTAAACGCCCTTAAAACGCAGGCTATCACCGGCAGCAACTTTCAGGTATGTATGTCAGGTGGTTCGGGGTCGGGCAGCCGCGAGGTACACTGGATCGCAATCGGCACATAACGGGAGGTGCGGTGCATCATGGATAAAATCAAGTCTACTGCGCAGGCGGCGGCAGTTGTCCGCGCAATCAAAGACGCTCTGAACCAGCTCATTGTGCAGGGGCGCGATAACTGCTACATCGTCGTGGCGTGCGATAACGATCTTAACGCTCTTGCTGCGTATCTGCATGATGAGATTGACAAGGAGAATATTGTAAGCGGAAAGGAGAACGAAGCGTGAAAGCAGTAAGTGTTGAACCCGTCGCCAGACGAGACGGAAAAACGGTAGTCCGGGCGCTCATTGTGGCGAGCGAAACGCCCGAAACGCTCCCGACGACGGGGCAAGGCATCGAGGGGATGAGCATCGAGCAGGTGTTCGCCCCTTTTTCTATCCTGTACGTTACGGCTGACACGGACGAGAAGGTGTATATCACCAACGAATCCGGCGTGTTCGTACCGCAGTAAGGAGGCGCGCACAATGAGCAAAATTCTGCAACTCGTACTGCCGTTCTGGGTCATGGCCCGGAAATACGCAAAGTCCTACACCGACTCGCGCATGACCGGGCTGGTGGGGCTTGCCTACGGACTGGCCCTTGAAAACGGGGTAATGAAAATGACCGTGTATGACAGTCGTGCCATCACGGCATCCCTCGCAAACGGCACATTCATCCTGAACAACCAGCAGTAAGAACGGAGGGAAAAGAACTATGGCAAATTACGTTGACCGAATCAGCCTGAACGGCAATACTGCGGACATCATCGGCATCTCGAACGATGGCTACTACCCCGGTGTTGACCTGACGGTGAAGCACGCGGAAGAAATCGCGAGCTATGACAACGTGTGGGCGTGGATTAAGGCGCGCATTACGGCGGGTAACTACTCGCAGATCCATGTGGCGGACTACATCCCCTTCACTACTTCCAACAATCGCGTTTTCAATGCGCAGGTCGCGGGTATCAACCCGTATACGGGCTATGGTGCGACGGAACTCGGCAACCACATCGACTTCGTGACCCGTGAGCTGTGGCCGGAGGCGTTCCAGATGAACCTTATCATCATCAACAACGGTACGTCTGAAACGCTGAAAGATCCATGGTGCGCAAGCAACGGCTATCTGTTCGTCAACTCTCTGGCGGGGCAGGTTCCCAACAGCACGACCAAACCGTTTGAAATGGTGGACAAGGACTATACGGCGGACGGTATTTACTACTACCTGCCCGATACACTGAAAAGCGTTATCGCGGACAAGTTGATTTATACGCAGACGCGCTATCACGAGAGCAACGTCCTTTCCACCGACAACGAAAAGCAGTGGACGAACGTAGGTAAGCTGTGGCTTCCCGCTGAGTTTGAAGTCATGGGCGCCAAAATCATGACTACGACGGGGTGGACGGCTGGCAACGAAATCCAGTATCCGCTCTTCGCTCACAACATGAACCGCGTCAAGCGCGTTCAGGGCGGTAACTTGCGGAGCTACTGGTGGTTGGCTTCTGCTTCTGGCGGCACTACCGCCGGCTTCGTGGCTGTCAGCCACAACGGCTGCGCGTACGCCAACAACGCGTCCGGCACGTATCGCGCTCCCATCTGCTTCCGAATTTCCGGCTAATCCGAAACAATCCCGCCACCCCCTTGTGGGTGGCGGGAACGCAGGAGGATGCCGAAAAAATGACGCTTAATGACATGGAGCGCGCCTACATGTCGTGGCGCGGTATCTTCAAGGAAAAAGACGCGCACACCGTCCTGAGATCAGTTGATCTGCTTTACTTTGACTTGTTCGCGGTTAAGCCGTGGATTAGTAAAAAACAACGTCGAAAGGAGAATCATCATGCCTAATACCACAAACAACACTCAGAACTCCACCAACGCACTGGGCGAAATCACCGCCCTCAAATCGCTGCTCGCTGATAGCGATTACAGCATCCTCAAAACCCTTGAAGGTCTGCTGGCCTGTACCAGCGCCACCGGCATCATTGCCTTTTTGAAGGATGTGACCGCCGACATCAAGGACATTGCGACCAAGCGCGCTGAGTGGCGGGCGCGTATCAACGAGCTCGAAGAGCAGTTTCCTGACCTTGCCAAGGGCGGCAGCTAATACGCCAGTCAGCCGCACAAACGGAGGTGATGAACCGTGCGGCAACTGATTATCTATCGGCGCTTCTTCACGAACGCAGATTGCTATACCCGCGGTACAAAGCAGACCTCAGTCGGGGTACAGGTACATAGCACGGGGGCGAATAACCCGTATTTGAAGCGCTACGTTCAGCCAGATGATGGACGGCTGGGCAAGAACACCAACGGCAACTCGCACAACCGCAAAGGGCTGAACGTGTGCGCATCCGCATACATCGGCAAGCTGGCGGACGGTACGGTGGCGGTCTATCAAACTCTCCCGTGGAACTATCGCTGCTGGCTGTCCGGCAGCGGTACGAACGGAAATGCCAACAAGCTCGGCTACGTTGGTTTTGAAATCTGCGAGGACAACAAAAAGGACGAAGCGTACTTTCAAGCGGCAGTCATGGGTGCGGCAGTCGATCTGACTGCGCACCTGTGTATGCTGTTCGGTACGACCCCGCAAGCCGTCGTTCGCAACTTTTCGCAAGGCGCGGCGCTGGCGGTCATGGATCACCGAGAGCTGAACAGCCGCAAGCTGGCGAGTAATCACGGCGACATCCTGCACTGGTCCCGTCTGTACGGCGTGACGATGGACACGTTCCGTGCCGCCGTTGAGGAGGCTATGCGGGAGGGCGTGAGCGTGACGTACATCGACTGTGACAGCGGCAAAGCTGAAACCGTCGAAGGTCAACCCAACGATAATAAAAGTGAGGTGAATCCCTTGCATCAAGCAAAAGTTACCTGTCCGGGCAGTTATCTCAACATCCGGGCGGCCAAAGGCAAAAACGCAACCGCACTGGGACGGGTAAACCGCGGTGAGACCGTGGACGTGCTGGACGATACGGACGCGGCGTGGTGGCAGGTGTGCCACGGCGGCGTGACCGGCTATGCTATGACGGGCGATAATGGCGAAACCTACCTCACCTGCATCAGCGCAGAGGAAGCGCCGGGAAAAACGGAAGATGACGAAGCTACACGCGGGGACGAAGAAAAAATCGAAATCAGCCGAGCGGAGCTTGAAGCCCTCCACGTCCGCATCGGCGAAATTCTGGGGGTGTAACCGATGGACACAACCATCGTGAACCTGTCCAATTTGGAAACCACCATCCTCTTTGTTCTGGGAGTTTTGGCTGCCCTTGTGGCTGTGGATAAAGGTGTGGAGGCCTTCCGACACCTTTTTCTTCGCTGCCGTTCTATGCAAGAAGCGGGTCAAAACGACCGGCTGAACCGTGTGGAGCGCGTGGAAGCGGCGCATCAAACCCGCCTCGATGCCGGAGACAAAAAGTTTGACAAGCTGTCTGCGGACATGGCACAACTGCTCAAAGTGCAGAACGCACTTTTGATGCACGAGATCACGGGAAACGGCATTGAAAAGCTGAAAACCGTGAAATCGGAACTCGACACCTACCTCGCGACCCGAAATTGAAAGGAGAATAACCTATGAAGAACATGAAGAAACTGTTTACCCCGCTGATGCTGACCCTGTTTCTGGTGCTGGCTGCTGTCCCCGTCATGGCTCTGGCGGAGGGCGAAACCGCCGCCGCAACTCCGACCGAACCGCTGACGTGGGCATACCTTGCCACCATCGCGGGTGCGGCCACCTTCACACTGCTTGTCGTGCAGCTTTTCAAGGTTCCGCTGGACAAGGTTTGGAAGATTCCTACCAGAGTATTTGTGTACATCGTGTGCCTCGCTACCATGCTGCTTGCGACGGCTTTTACCACCGGTCTCACGATTGAGAATGCTGCGCTGGCAGCCCTGAACGCTGTCCTTGCCACCTTTACTGCCATGGGCGAATATGAAATCACCTTTGCCAAACTGAACAAATAACGCTTATGAGCGCCCCGTCGAAATTGGCGGGGCGCGGTTT
>ERZ779737.962-NODE-962-length-24301-cov-4.711540_pt1 | contig 24301 bp, 22 predicted proteins | sample MGYA00511889_ERZ779737 | MGnify/ENA primary metagenome ERZ779737 (study PRJEB29588, sample SAMEA2163575) | human gut metagenome | biome: human gut; feature: human-associated habitat; material: faeces | place: Denmark | collected 2008/2010 ... | reverse complement strand
ACCGAGGGTAACCCGGCTTAAATTCTGCAGACCACAGATTACTTCATCCACACTTCCATCACCACCAAGTACAACGATCGTAACAGGATCCCCGGAGGCGGTAAGCTCGGCGGCAATTTCCGTTGCGTGATGCCGGTGATGTGTAAAATGGATCTGGTAATCTATATGTTCTGCTATCAGCTTTAATTTAATCTTTTCCCATAGTGCAAGTCCCTGACCCGAGCGGGCGTTAGGATTGGCTATAAAATGATACATAAAGTCATCCCTTCACTTCTGTAAATTTAGTTTCATTCTAGCATCGGAATGAGAGGATATTGTCAAAAAAACAATAAAAATGCAAAAATTTATTGAGGCAGAGTGTTAAAAGTGCTATTCTGGTACATGTGTTAAAAAATGAACATAAAATAAATGGAGGTAATACTGTGAAATTTATAAGACAATTCTTGATTATCATATTGATTTCTTTTGCAGGAGAGCTTTTGCATGCAATCCTTCCACTACCGGTTCCTGCAAGTATTTATGGCTTGCTGATCTTGCTGGCAGGTTTGCAGACAAAAGTAATTCCTTTGAAAGCAGTTGATACAAGGGAGTGCTTTTTTTAATCGTAACCTTATGGATCTCCCTGTCATAGGGCGGCGTCATATGGTGCTCTGTCAAAGAGGGGTGCTGCCGTGAAAGATCCTGGTACAGGCTTCCCCCCAGAAAAACATTGACAAACTGTAGTCCCCTGCAAATTCCAAGCACGGCTTTATCCTCTATAAGCGCAGTCTGCAGCACGATCCTTTCCATTTCATCTAATGGCTCATAGGACTTTGACAATCCCTCCAGATTTTGCTCCCGATAAAGCTCCGGGCTTACATCCTGGCCTCCGGTAAACAAAAAGCCGCTGCATAAGCTGCAAAGCTCTGTAAGCTCGTCCTTTTGCGTTGTCAGCGGGAAGATCACCGGTATTCCTCCCGCCATCCTGATGCCGTCCAGGTATCCGGGAAGCACCCAAAGACTGTTTTTCTCTTCGTCCCAAAGGGGCATCACTCCGATCATGGGTTTCTTTTTCATCATAGCCTCCATTTCTATCCTGATATCAGAAAAAGAGCAACAGCGCCTCTGGCGCCATTGCCCTTTGCTTTGTAATCTTTTTTTATCTTATTCCTATTTGCCGCAAATTGCAATGTATTTTTAGAGGGCTTTCCTCCAAACCATTACAAAGGACATCCTGTCTGTATTTCCAGGCTTGCATGATCCAGTGCGTAGATCCTGCTTTCTCCTTTTCCATATTGCTTCACCGCATCTTTTACGATAACAGCCATTTTCCTTCTCCTTCTACTGTTTCTTCCAATCGTTTATTGCCCGTGTAACCCGTTTATCAATGTCAATTCGTGCCTCCTTGCACTCTTTGGGATACTTTCTTCCGGCGGCAAAAACCCTTGTGATCAGATCGCCTCCAACCGGAAGCATGCTCTTTACCATTCCCTCCGGGAAAACGAAATGAGTTGCATGCTCATAAATATAACTCCCCACACTGCACTCATGCTCGCGCTGTGCAAGACGCTTTTCCATTCTGCGGATATACTTGCCAGCTTCCCACAAAGCATCATCCTCTGACCCGATCATCAAAAGCTTTCCCTTTATTTTCTCAACCTTGATCATCTCCTCTTCCCTGAGCGGATGCGCTTTTTCGGAGTCAATAAAGATATTTACAGAGGAAATCATATCTCCCCCTGCCTTTGCATCCTCCTTCATCTTCATTCCATATTCCGGATGACGATAAGCATAGGGAAGATACGGCAGCGGTTTTCCTTCCCAGGATGCGGTAGACTCCCCTTCTCCCGGCCATTCCGTCTGTCCATCCCTTTTTCCCTGATAAAAGCCCTCCATCACAAAATCGCAGGGCGTCATGGCAATGGTAAGAGTGATCTGAGGATAATAGGAAGCTGCAATCAGCGCAAACATTCCTGTGGTGGACGCTCCGGCAATTCCGATCTTTTTCATTCCTCTTTTCTGCAGATAGGAAATAGCCGCTCCAATTCTCTCTACCGGCAGATTATGATGACTGTAATCCTTATGAGCCGGACTCAGCGTCAATACGCTGATTCCGAATTTCTTCTGAAGCCACTTTACAGAGGATCTGGCCATATAATCCTCGCAGTCGTCTCCAAGCATTGCAATGATGGCACAGGTCGCTCCCTCTAACGGAAAGTAACATCCATAAAAGCCTTTTTCAGTCTCTTTTATCTTTTCATATGTTTTCACTCCTGATGTTTTAATTTGTTATCATATTGACACCTTTGTGTTAGTTCAAGCTAACCGTCGTGTCAACCCCCATTTACGGAAGATCCGCAGCGTACCAAAAGGCGGCATGGGATCACTCCCATGCCGCCTTTAATACACACGGTCTTTTTTCTTTACTTACTCATCCCGATCCTTTTTAAAAATCAGATAAGCTCCTATGCCGATAGCTGCACTGGCAAGCAGGATCAGGGCAATGATCAGGGCCGCCTTGTTCTTATCCTTTGCAGGCCGCTGTTCTGCGGGACGGCTCATGATTTCTTCAATCGCCTGATCTGCCTCTTCCATCTGCTGTGCCCTCTCCGTAAGCAGATCCTCTCTTGTCCGGTCGCTGATCACGATAATATAATCAGAAGCATGTCCAAGCACAAAGGCGGCTTCCTTCCGGCTGCTGATCTGTGCTGCACAGATATATTCAAAGGCTTCCTCCGCTTCGTTATAGTAGAACAGGTTTGCATACTGTCCCTCCATGGCCTGATCCAGGGTAACGGTAAGAACTGCCTTTAACCCAAAGCTTCCTTCATGGGCCAGGGAAAGCTCTACATATTCTTCTCCTCCTGTTAAGGCTTCTATCCGCTCCGCAGGGATCCTGGTTGCTCCCTCTCCCATGGTTACCCTAAGATCCATGCTGGACATAGGGCCTTCCTCTATCTCTGCTCCGTCAATGGCCCACTTTACACCGTTTCCTACATCCAGTACCACCTTTGTTTTCTGGTCGCGGATCTGCTCTAAGGTCTCCGCATAGATCACGCCGGTAGCGCTCATATCCATGTTCAGAACGGCCGGATCCTCAGAGAGTGTCTGGGGCTTCGGTGTGGCTGCCGTCACGATTGCATTTCCCTTTTCGGTATTCTCTGCCTCCGGCGCTTCTAAGGGCTCTGTCACGGGTACTGCGGTAGGCTCCGCAGTGGGCGCCTGAGTCGGCTGTGTCACAGGCTCGGTTTCCTGGGTCTCCGAAGCGGTTCCGTTTCCTTCCGGAATGGGTTCCGGTGACGGAAGGGAAAGCTGTCCCACAGGGGTCGGTGCCGCGGTTGCCGTGGGCTTTGCCGTGGGCGCTTGGGTTGCTTTCGCTGTGGCTGTCGGTTTTGCTGTTGGCGCCTGGGTCGCCTTGGCTGTAGGCGCTGCCGTAGGCTTTGCTGTGGGCTCTGGCGTTGCTTTCGCTGTTGCTGTTGGCGCTGCCGTGGGCGCCTGGGTTGCTTTCGCTGTTGCTGTTGGCTTCGCTGTGGGTGCCTGGGTTGGCTTCGCTGTGGGCTCTGGCGTTGCTTTGGCTGTTGCTGTGGGCTTCGCTGTGGGTGCCTGGGTTGCCTTCGCTGTGGCCGTTGCCGTTGGTGCTGACGTGGGCTTTGCACTGGGCGTCCCTGTCGGTGTTGGTGTTGCACTTGGCGTCGCTGTGGGCGTGGCGCTTGGCGTCGCTGTAGGTGTGGCGCTTGGCGTTGCCGTAGGGGTGGCGCTTGGCGTTGCTGTGGGCGTGGCCGTAGGCGCCGGCGTACTGCCCGGCTTTGCGCACACCGCAGAGGGCATGTTCAGATAAACAGGAATTTTGAACACAAAGGAATTGTTGATCGCTCCTGTAGACTGATAAGCGCTTTTCACCATGGAGGACTCTGTGTAGGGCGCCATGATATTCTGCATATACTGATGGGCATACAGCCCGTTATAGCTGTTGTCCACGTCATACTTCTGCAGATACAAAGTATCCTGCCCCTTCAGAATATAATTCTGGGAAAGAATTTTTGCTCCTCCCTGCAGGGATTTATAACGGCTGTTCCAGCCCTGCTGTTTTGCATAGGTAAGTCCGTTTTCAATGATCGCCTTGTTGGAGCTCCCCGATGCCTTGATATTGTAATAATTGTAATAACCCTCATAACCGCTGTAGGTTCCTGAAATCAGCGCAGATTGCCCTTTCCCCTGTTCCTGATAAACACGGCACGCCAGGTGGAAGGGACTTACCTTCAGGGTAGAACCGATGTCAAAAAAAGCGGCGGCATAGGTTTTGGAATCTCCCGGAATGCTTCCCTTCATAAAGGTGCTGTTTAAAATATTCTGAACCGCTGACTGCGTATGATAAGAAGGATTATAGGTCAGCTGTTCAAACATAAATACTCTTGTCTCATCCAGAAAGTTTCTGGGATCCATGTAATATTTGATTGCTGCCTCGGAAGCATAGGACCATCCCGGCTGTCCATGGGCTCCGTTTGTATACGCAGATCCCATTTTCGTCTGGATCAGACTTCTTTCGCCGGTATTTTCGTTTTTAATGACGGTCTGCCAGTCCAGTCTCGTATTCTGCTTTACAAAAACCCAGTTTGGATGGGCCTTTTTGAGCTGTGTAAGCTTGTTCTGGTAAGAAGCGGGGAACTGCTCCACATCCGGATAATTTCCTTCGGAAAGCAGCATCACCTGGGGAAAGTACATGTTTTCCCACTCCATCAGTTTTTCATTGGAATAGGCCAGGTATCCCGTCTGTATGTAACCGGTATAGGAAGTATCCTTCCAGGAAAGGGAAACCTGGAACCAAAGCTGCAAGTCGGCATCCACGTCCATACCGATGATCTCTACGGTAGTACCGGTAGGGATGCTGACGCAGACCTCTCCTTCCGCATCTGCCGTTTTCCGTACCTGATAGCTGTCGCAAAGGTAAACCAGGGCCATGACCACATCCTGAGCTGTAATTTCCTTTAACTCAGTTCTGGCCATTTCCAGGTATTCTTCCAGCTCCAGATCCTCCTGATCTGCATCTTCGCCTGCATCCTGTCCTTCTTCACCGGTTATTTCCTCTGAAAGTTCCTGCTCTTCTTCCGGCTCCCCTGCCAGTTCTTCCTGTACCTCTTCCGTTTCCACAGACGTCTGTTCCGATAGTTCTGCTGCCAAAGAGGGCTGTCCCTGTATCAAAAGGGCTGCCGCCAGAAAAAGACTTATGACCAAAGTAAAGCAACGTTTTTGTAACCTCATTTGTACCCCTCAGTTTCTTTTTGCGCATTTGTTTACATAATAAACCTTACTATAGTTCAAAATTTATGTCAACCTCTTTTACACACTGCCGGGTCCCTACAAAAGACTCACAAGAAGTCTGTGAAGCTCCTCCTCTGTTGTCACCATATAATCCGGCTTTATGGCTCCCTCCGGCTTCTGACGCCTGTTGAACCATACACATTTCCAGCCTGCGCCCACGGCCCCGCAGACATCATTTTCATAGGAATCTCCAATATAATAGCATTCCTCTCCGGAAAGCTGCATCTGCTCCCTGGCATACTCAAATATTCCGAGATCCGGCTTGGCCGTTGGAAGCTCCCCCGATACAAATACATCCTGATCCGGTATCCATTCCTCCATTCCAAGCGTTTTTACCTTGTTTCTCTGATGAGCCCCCGGCCCGTTGGTGATGATCCCCAGCCTTACCCTGCCTTTTAGGTCTGCCAGCATGGACCTGCATTCCTCCGACAGAAAGATCTTCTGCTGAAATTCCTGGTAATAAGCCTGAAAAGCCAAAGCCTGATCAGGAGAAATGAAAAGCTCCAGATCCGCAAAGGATTTCTGGGTACGGTATATGTACATTTCCTCCATGGAAATGGTTCCAAGCTGGGAAGCCTCAAACACCTCGTCTCCTCTTTTCCGGCTTTGGGAAAACAATCTTTCCAGATCCACCCCTTCCGGCTCACCAAACATCTTAAGATATGCCCTTTGAAAGGGCTGAAGCTGGTCATACAGCGTATCGTCCACATCAAACAGGAATGCTTTCATTCCAACTATCTCCTTCCTCTTTATAAACGGGGGAAAAATCAAAAAGTCCCGGAAGCTCCTTTCTGCCTCCGGGATCTTTCTTTATTTTCTGCCCAGAAAAGATTAAACCACAGCCTTCATCAGCTTTGCTATGGTCTGCTTTAATTTTTCATAAGCCTGTGCCTCGTCGTCAATATCAGCCACTGCCCTCTCCAAAGGACAAAGCCCGTCTCCCGTGCGGTTGCTGATCACCTGGATACATCTTCCATAACTGTGCTCAATGCCCTTCTTTTCCAGATATTCCTCTGCCGCCTGGCTCATCAGGCTTCCGTAAACGCTGACCGCACCGCCCATGGAAAGCATCATGGCCGCTGCTTTTCCAATGATCTTATCCACGATCACGGCACCCTGCAGCAGCTCCCTGTCCGTATCAAGAACCTTCATGATCGGCTTTACGCCGTTTCCTTTATCCTGATAAATGATCTGATTATTTTTAATCACCACAAAGGAAGCTTCCTCGGAAGCGATCATTGCCTTCGCCTTTTCCACGACCTCATTCCTCTGCGCCTTTCCGTTCTCCTCCATTGCCGTGTATTTTTCTACTGCTTTTACAATAAGAGGGATCAGCAAAAGCTGAAGCGCCGTGCCGGGAATCCCGTCGATCACAAAAGCAAAGGCCGAGGCAAAGGTCACTGCCTTTCCGTCTACCAGAAACAGCGCTGCCCATACTGCTCCATGCACAAGCCGTCCTGCTATCATTGCAAGGATCAGGGACGGGTAAAGCTTCATTTTTTTCTTTGCGTAAAGAAGTCCTGTTATCCCGCCGTATACGGCAAGCTCACACATCATCACCGGAAGCATGGGATAAAATGCCGGCATTCCGGTAAGCAGGGAGGATAACAGGGGAACCAGAAGGCCTCCCACGATTCCCCAAAGAGGGCCGCACAGCATTCCCATTAAAAAGATCGGGAAATGCATGGGAAGTAAGATCGTACCCGGAATTCCAAAAGCATGAGAAGTGGCATACGGTAAGATGAGCCCTACTGCCATTAATAATCCCATAGTGGTCATCGTCTTTGTCATCGCTCTGTTTTTCATTATCCTGTCAGTTTCCTTTCTCATGTTTTCTTCTACTGATAGCATATCCCTTCCCGGACTCTTTTGCAAGCGCCGCTTTAAACGGTCTGCTCGTCTTTCTCGTTTAAAACCTTCATAAATTCCTCACCGGTAATGGTTTCCTTCTCATAAAGATATTTTGCCAGTTCATGAAGCTTGCCCATATTGTCGGCTAGAAGCTTTTGAGCCTTTTCATACTGCTTTTTCACCAGCTCGATCACCTTTTTGTCAATCTCCTTGGCCGTTTCCTGTGAGCAGGCAAGGGAGGTATCTCCGCCCAGATACTGGTTTGTTAAGGTTTCCAGGGCAACCATGCCAAATTCGTCGCTCATGCCGTACCTTGTAATCATGGCCCGGGCAAGCTTGGTTGCCTGCTCAATGTCATTGGAGGCACCGGTGGTAATGGAATGGAAGATCAGATCCTCCGCTACTCTTCCTCCGGTCAGGGTTGCAATCTTATTTTCCAGTTCCTCCCTGGTCATCAGGTTATGCTCCCCTTCCTCCACCTGCATGGTATAACCAAGCGCTCCTGAGGTTCTGGGAATGATGGTGATCTTGGTCACAGGCGCGGAGTGGGTCTGCAGGGCTGCCACCAGGGCATGTCCGATCTCATGATAGGATACGATCAGTTTTTCCTTATCGGAAAGAACCTTATTTTTCTTCTGATAGCCGGCGATCACCACCTCAATGCTTTCTTCCAGGTCAGACTGGGTCACGAATGCCCTTCCTTCACGGACCGCACGAAGCGCCGCCTCATTGATCATATTGGCAAGCTCCGCTCCTGAGGCTCCTGCTGCGGCTCTGGCAATGGCATTAAAATCAATGTCATCTCCCAGCTTTACCTTCTTTGCATGGACACGCAGAATCGCTTCTCTTCCTGCAAGATCCGGAAGTTCTACCGGAACCCTCCTGTCAAATCGTCCGGGACGTAACAGCGCAGGATCAAGGGAGTCCGGCCTGTTGGTAGCTGCAAGGATCACAACTCCCTTGGAGCCGTCAAATCCATCCATTTCCGTAAGCAGCTGGTTTAAGGTCTGCTCTCTTTCGTCATTGCCTCCCATGCCGCCGTTGTCACGCTTTTTACCGATGGTATCGATCTCATCAATAAAAACGATACAGGGGGCTTTTTCGTTGGCCTGCTGGAACAGATCGCGGACCTTGGCCGCTCCCATTCCCACAAACATTTCTACAAATTCCGAACCGGAAATAGAAAAGAAAGGAACGCTTGCCTCTCCTGCAACCGCCTTTGCCAAAAGCGTCTTACCTGTTCCGGGAGGCCCCACCAAAAGGGCTCCCTTAGGCATGGAAGCGCCAATTTCCTGATATTTTTGAGGATTATGCAGAAAGTCCACAATCTCTGTAAGTACTTCCTTGGCTTCATCCTCCCCGGCAACATCACTGAACTTAATGCCTGTTGTGGACTCCACATACACCTTTGCATTGCTCTTTCCAAACTGCATGGCTCCCATTCCGCCGCCAAGCCTTTTCATCATTTTAGAGGAGATCCACTGCCCGATCACCACAAAAAGCACGATGGGAAGCACCCAGCTGATCAGAAAGCTGAGGATCGGAGACATTTCCTCCTCCACTACCCTGCCAAATTCACAGCCTGCCGCCTGCAGTCTGTCCACCAACTCAGGATCATCAAAGGTAGCCGTTCTGTAATATCCGGTCTCCTCCTTATTATCCACAAAATAAATGTAATCTCCATCGATCTGGACCCTGGAAACCTGCTTCTCATCTATCATGTTCAGGAAGGTTCCATAATCAACATCTTCTACCTGCTGCTTTAACAGTCTTGGGAACAAAAAGCTGTTCAGCAGCAGCATAACAACGATCACCAGCATGTAATAAAATGCCAGCGGTTTTTTGGGTGTTTTTACTTCCTTCATAAGTTCCTTTCCGTCCGCCTTACGCCGACTTGATCTTTTTTATTTTATCTGTTTTATCATGTGCAAAGGAAAGATAAAACATTTGGATCCGCAGTTTATTTTCCTCATACAGGTCAATGGCCTTGTAAAGATCTTTATAATAATCAAACAAAATCCTTTTCGTCCGTATGCTCTGCTGGAAGTTTACCTGTGTATCCACCAAACTTCCCTTGGTCTTTACATAATAATAAAGAGGCTTTTTCAAAACGCCTACCTTCCCTACATATTGCAGATATTCCAGGTTAAACTGAAAATCCTCGCACCAGTTCAGCTCTGTAGAGCAGGTAATTCCAAAGGTTCTGATAATATCTGCCCTGAAAAATTTATTCCACAGCACTCCATAGTAAAAATTGGCAGGCGCTTTCATCATATATTCCGCATACTTTGAGCGGGTGATCACCGTACCTGTGTCAATGTCCCCTCTTTCCATGATGGTTCTTCCCCGTACTCTGTAATAGTCGCAGATCACCATGTCACAATCATATTGAAGCGCTGTCTTTACAAATTCCTCTGTAGCATTCTTCACCAGCCAGTCATCTCCATCCACAAACTGGAAATATTCTCCCTGCGCTTTCTGCATGGCAAGATTTCTGCTGTGAGATACTCCGCTGTTTTCCTTCTTTATGTAATGGAAACGCTTATCTCCTTCCGCATATCTTCTGATCACCCGGTCTGTGTGGTCTGTGCTTCCATCATTTACCACAAGCACCTCTATGTTTTGATAGCTTTGATTTTGAATACTGCGCAGGCAGCGTTCAATGGATTTTTCCCCGTTGTAGATCGGCACAATAATACTTACAAGCGGCTGATTCATTTCCATTTCCCCCTTCAACTTTCATAACATTAAAAGAAAATTTAACTCCAAAAAAAGTAAATGTCAATGATGCATTTCTAAATATTTTTAAAGAATTTATAAAAAACCCACTGCCACACTTGCTTCCGACTTGCCAGAAAAATATCCCTGTACTATAATCTTCTAAACAAACTGCCAAGAAGTGAGGATCGTTATGAAAATTTTGATCTTATCCTGCAGCACCGGCGGAGGACACAACACTGCTGCCCGTGCCGTCAAGGAATGTCTCGAACTGCATGGCCATGAAGCCGTACTGCTGGATCCTTTCAGTCTTTCTGGCAAGCGTACTGCTGATTTTGTAGGAAATGCCTATATTCAGCTTGCCAAGCATGCCCCTGGTTTTTTTGGTTTTTTATATCGGTTTGCAGACGCCATAAGCTCCTGCCGCCGAAAGTCTCCTGTGTATTATGTAAACCGAATACCTGCCAGGCGTCTTTATGCCTATCTTCAGGAAAATCCCTATGACGCCATTGTCATGCCCCACCTGTATCCGGCTGAGATGGTCACTTATTTAAAAAAGAAGTATTCCGATCTTCCCCCCACCGTAGCTGTGGCAACAGACTACACCTGTATTCCCTTCTGGGAGGAAACCAGATGCGACCACTATATTCTTCCCCACATAGAGCTTCTGGAAGAAAATTTGAAAAAGGGAATGTCTGCCGAAAATCTGCATCCTTATGGCATCCCTGTGGGACAGGCTTTTTCCCGCCATTTTGGCAAGGAAGCGGCAAAGGAAAAGCTTCACCTTTCCAAAGACAAGCCGGTGCTTCTTGTTATGAGCGGAAGTATGGGCTTTGGCAAAATGCACCTTTTTGTTTTTGAGCTGACCAGAAAGCTGACAAACGGGGAACAGCTTATCATTATCTGCGGCAATAACAGGAAAACCTACCGTATCCTGAAAAGTACCTACCGCAGGAATGCAAATGTCCACATTACCGGTTACACGGAGCATGTTGCAGATTATATGGCTGCCAGCGATGTGGTCTTTACCAAGCCGGGAGGACTGACCTCTACGGAAGCGCTGGTAAGGAACATTCCCATCGTCCACACGGCCCCCATCCCCGGCTGCGAGACAAAAAACCGGGAATTCTTTGTTTCCCGCGGCCTTTCCCTTGCCTCGGAGCATGTGCATACCCAGATTTTCCAGGGACTGACTCTCCTGCACAACACAGAGCTCAGAAATGCCATGATCACTACACAACAAAAATATGCAAAGCCGGACGCTGCTATGCAGATCGTAGAACTGCTCCTTAAACTGACTTCCGGCAGGGACGCCGCAGATGTTTAAAAACAAAACAGAATGGAGTTTTTATGACTTACTTATTTTGGTGCGCCGCAGGCTATCTGTCCGGCAGTGTGCTTTACGCCTATCTGATCCCCAAGCAATTTTGCCATGTGGATATCCGCACCCTCAGCGACGACGGAAATCCGGGAACCGCAAATGCCTTTAAATATGCAGGCTTTTTTGCAGGAAGCAGTGTGATCCTCTGCGAACTGTTAAAGGCCTTTCTGCCCGTTTTTCTGGCGGCCCGCATGCTGGATCCGGGAAAGCTTCCCTTTGCCTTCGTGATAGCTGCACCTGTGGCCGGACATGCCTTTTCTGTTTTTTCCAAAGGAAAAGGAGGCAAAGCAATCGCCGCCTCCTTTGGTGCCATACTGGGTTTATTTCCCGAGCTGTTTCCTTTAGCAGCCCTGGCTTTCTTTTATATTATGTTTTCCACGCTGGTGGTCATAAAACCACATCTGATCCGTTCTGTGGTGACTTTTGCTCTTTTTGCGCTGACCGTATACAGAAGGGTTCCCATTCCTTCCATCCAGCTTGGCTGTCTTTTGATCTCCATCATTACCATTTTCAAGCACCTTATTCACTATCAAAAAGAGGAGATCAGGGTATCCTTCGGTTTTCGCAGGCGCTGATCCTTCAGTCCTGCGTTACAAGAGCCTTTTTCAGCATAAGAAGCTCTTCCAGATCAATACAGCTTAAAATGCTCTGCTCTCTGACCTGTCCGATCAGCTTTTCCAGTTCTACAAAGCTGACCTCCTCCACCTCGCTTTTCTGCAGGGTCAGCTTTTCCACACAAACAGGCTGTTCATATACATAAACGGCGCTCACTTCCCTGTCCCTGAAAGGCTTTCCCCAGAATTTGCTTTCCCGGTATCCCTTTCTCATTCCCACAAACTGAAGTTCCCCCGGTTCTGCACAGATCCCAAGCTCTTCCTGCAGCTCTCTTGCCCCTGCTTCCTCTAGTTCATCTCCTGCATGAGCATGTCCTGCCGCAGAAATATCATAATACCCCGGATAGGCATCTTTCTTCGGGCTGCGTTTTTGCAGCAAAACTTCCGCCGTTCCATCCATTTTTCTGCGGGCCACCCAGACATGGGCGGTACGGTGTCTGTCACCCTTCTCGTGAACCATGCTGCGCTCTTTTACCTGCCCGGTCGGCTCCCCGTTTTCGTCAACCAGATCAAACAGCTCCAGTTCTTTTCCATCTAATATGGCCTGCCGCCATTTTCCGCTCCTGTCATAGCAAAGCTTCAGTGAAAAGAAGGGCGCTTCCTTTTGAAGAAGCTCCAGAAAAAGCCGGTCTCCGTCCCACAAATTTAAATCCGTAAGCTGATCCTTCTGCACCCATTCTAAAACGCCCTCATTGCATGCCGTGATCTCCCCTTCAAACAAAGAGGCAGTATACAGACACATATATTCTGTCTGGGTTCCCTCTGAACAGAATGTCACGATCCCCCGAAACCTCCAGGAAGTAAGGGTCAGTCCTGTTTCCTCATAAACCTCACGAAGGAGGCACTCTTCCGGGCTTTCCCCTTCTTCAAAGTGACCTCCTACGCCGATCCATTTATCTTTATTAATATCATGCTTCTTGGACACTCTGTGCAGCATCAGGTACTCCTGATCCCTTTCAATATAGCACAAAGTGGTCAATACACTTTTTTCCATCAGGCAAGCATTTCTCCTACGATCTTATTTACCAGGCCGCCGTCTGCCTTTCCCTTCACCCTGGGCATCAGCTCCTTCATGATCTTTCCCTTTTCCTTCGCAGTAGGCTCCGTGATTCCAAGCATGGCAAGCACTTCCTTTACCTGCGCACGGATCTCATCCTCGGAAAGCTCCTCTGGTGCAAACTCCTGATAAACAGAAAGTCTTACCTCACATGCCTTTTTAATATCCTCTCTGTCTGCCGGCGCTAACTCCATGGTCTCCTTTGTCTGTTTCATTTCCTTCTTAACTACTTCAAATTCTTCTGCCTCAGTCAGATCTGCTCTCTTGTCAATCGCCTTGTTTTTCAGGGCGGAAAGCAGCATGGACAGCGCGTCCTTTCTCTCCTTGTTTTTCTCCTTCATTGCCGCCATCATTTGTGTGCGTACCTCATCGATCATACTCATGACCATAACCACCTTTCTTTTTCTATTATTCTCTGCTGCACTGCATAATCAGCAGTTCTACACTCATGGTATCATTCATCCTGCCTGTTTTGACCGCTTCCTCCGCCTCCACACAGCTTTCCAGCGCTCTGCGAAGCTGCGTGGTCTGAAAGCGTGCTGCCTGGGAAACATATTTTCCGGCCACAAAGCCGGGCAATCCAACCTTTGGCCCTATGGTCTTACCCTGATACCCCTTTCCGGAAAGCTCTTTTACCTGTAAAAGGAGATTAAACTGCCTGGCGATCAAAAAAATGATCCTCATAGGCGGCTCCTTCAGGGTCAGCAGCTCGTAATACAATTCCAGCGCCTTTCTCTGCTTCCTGTCTGCAATGGCATTCACCATATCAAAGATATGCCCCGAGATCTGTTTTGTACAAATGGCCTCCACATCAGCCTCCGTGATCACATCCCGATCCATGCAGTAACAGAACAGCTTTTCTGCCTCCGCTTTGATATTTTCCATATCATTTCCGGCCTTTTCCAGGAAAAGCAAAAGCGTTCTCTCTGAGATCTGCTTTCCTTCCTTCTTTACCATTCCAAGCACCCAGCGCTTCAGGGTATTTTCATCCTGAACGGCAAATTCAGCAGCATATCCTTTTGCCGCAACCGTCTTATACAGCTTGCTGCGCTTGTCCACTTCCGTTTCCACAAAGATAAAGTACGCCGTTTCGGAAGGATTTCCAAGATATTCTGCCAGCGCCTCGCCGCCGCTTTTGAAAAGGCCGCTGTTTTCCATGACGATCAGCCTGCGCTCTGCAAAAAAGGGCATGGTCTCCGCAAGGTCAATGATCTCTGAAAGGGTAATATCCTTTCCCTCATAGTAGTGATAATTCATGGTATCATTTCCTATGATGGCTTCCTTCAGCCTGTCCCTGTACTGTTTTCGCAGGTAAGCCTCTTCCCCGTAGAGCAGATAGATATGATTAAATTGTGCTGTCTTAATATCCTGTAACAGGCGTTGCACTGATTTTCTTTCCCTTTCTATTTCTGCTTTTTATATTCTTGCGATAAAAGCTGGTTTTATTATACACTAATCTGCTTTCAAATAAAAGGGCATCCTCAAAGGCTGCCCTTTTTTATGTTTATATGTTATTGCAAATTCATACAATCAGTATGAGATTTATCAGGAATTTCTTTCTCAAAGGAAAATTTCTCCGGCGAGCGTTTGTCTGCCTGATATACTCCACAGCTATAGCCCGCCTCCCCGTGGTAATCTCCGTCCGGCCCCTGTCCCATCACCAGATAAATCTCATTGTCCTGCTGATATATTTCTTCCGGCATCACAAAAGGGCAATAGCTGGTATGATCGGAAAGCTTCACCTGCGGTTCCTCGATATTGACATTCTGAAAGCTTTTGCCTCCATCCTCTGTCACAAACAGCTCACCAAGGCTGCCGCCGCTATATGATTTTGCCAGATATCCCACTTCGTTATCCACAAAATAAATAAACAGCGCCTGTCCTCCCGATCCTAAAAAGGGATCCGGATTGACAAAGCTGCATTCTCCGTTTTCCACTCCGATCAGGACATAATAGCTGCTTCCACAGGCCCGGTCTACCGGCACCAGTCTAAGCTCCATACCATCCTCCCGAAGAAAGCTGCATTCCGGCTCCAGCGACATGTAAAAATCAATCTGTTCCTGACTGACCTCTGCCTCTTTCTCCGTTTCCAAATCCTGATGCATTCCAGCACTTTCTTCTGTCACAAAATCCGGCTCTGTTCTCGGCTGTGTCCCTGTGGCGCTTTCTGCATCTGTCTGCTGCCCGGCTTCTTCATCCGTCTGCTGATCCTGTTCCGGCTTCCTGCCCTCTTCCTTCTGCTGATCGACTCTGCCTGTCATCATCTGCTTTGTGTCCGGCAAAAGAGGTTTATGGGGCAGAAAAATATGAAGCAGACACACCGGCACCAAAAATGCCAGAAGCAATCCTATCAATGTCTTTATTGTTCTTTTCATTTTTTTCTCATTTCTGCGCGGCTTTTTGCGCATGCCGAATTTGTGTCAAGTGTGCGCAGACACAAATCTCGCGATTGAAAAATTTTATTTTTCAATCTTTCCTACTCCTGCACATAATCCCGGACGAGTCCTCTGTTCCCTGCAAAGTCATGAACACCTTTCCCGGTGTACTGCAATGCGATCCGATCCTCCGGATGAACCTCCGTCAGGTACAGCACTATTAAAAACAACCATTCCAGCGGCTTCATTAAAAAGTAGATCAGATCTGCTACCCATTTTTTCCTGATCATACGGGCAACAGGAAAGCCATAGGTATCATAAAACTCTCTAAGCCTTCTGTGGAACCCGGGCGTACGTTCTTCAAGAACCTGTTCAAAGGCATTTGCAATACAAAGCTGACGGTTCACAGTCACACTGTGCCCGTGGCGGACTCCCATCCTGATCGGTTTCACGATCTTCCGGTCTCCTCCTGCCGCCACCGTACAAAGGTAATGCTCATCCACATAAATATTTTGCGGCGACACTCTGGCCGAAAGCCGGAAGTCACTGGTTTCTGTAAATGCTTTTATCACGAAAGAAGGCGCCTGGCCGAATAAAACCAGGATCACAAGCAAAATTCCTAAAAGCGGCCACATCAGCAGGAATGCGGCAATCGGCCATCTTTCTGACTTTTTCAGGAACCGGTTGCAGATCCCCAGAACGGGAACATTGTCAATTTTACTGCTCCTTTCAGGATCCTCCTCATATTCCTTTCCTTTTCCGATCACCATTCTGGCCAGGATCATAAAATAATTCAGAGGTAAAAGCAGCAGATATCCATCCATAGGCTCCGAAAGATCCAGTACCTGGTAGGTGAAAATCACACACAGCGCGCCGCCCAGATATGCGGCTGCCATAGCAAGCACCGTCCAAAGCGGCGGCACTTTTTTTACATCCGAAAACCGCAGAAAAAAAAGGCCTGTCACTGCTGCCAGCAAAAGGACAAGCATTCCCGGCCATGTTTCCGGCCAAATGGGAGCATGACGTTCCGCATTCGCAAGCTGGGTCTGCCAATCCGCCTGCCAGGCCACGTTTTTCACAAAGCTGATATAAACAACTTCATATACCCCTGCCAGAAACAACAGCAGAATATCATATATTCCGGAAGAAGCGCTGTGATTTAAACGGTTCCCGGTCTCAGGCTTTCCTCCCGCGGTCACAGCCAGAATAATCCCTTCATATATGGTTGCCACCAGCGGATATATAAAAAAGACGCCCAGAAAAAGACTATATATGATAAATAAAATAAGATCCGTTCCTATTTCTCCAAAGGTTTCCGTGGTCATGTAAAATCCTGCCACCACGATCATCGCCACCAGAAGTGTGATCAAAGCCTGTGCTATGTATGGATGCTTTCTGATCCGGTTCATAGTAAATTTCCCCTTTCGCAGACACTTTGCCTTCGCTTTAGGCTATAGTATAGCACAGGTATCCACTTACAGGGTAGATGATTTTATTTGCATACCTGGCCTTTTTTCATTTTAAAGCTTTCCGGCAAAAGGAGGCATGCAAGGAAATAAATGAATGGAGCAAAATTTCCTGAGGACTGGATTATTACATAATCAAGCGTGTACATTCTGCAGCCAAACGCCTGTTTGATATCCGGGATCAGGGCTCCTACAGCCATCCAGATAATAGGCTGCACAAGCAGCATTTTCTTTGAATAAATTGTTTTCCCACTTGCCGTCATCACAAGCAGGGCCAGAAAAAGAAAGCCCATTGCCGGATATACAATATAAAATGCCGGGACAATATGGGTCCCATATTCTGTGGCTATTGAGATGGCTGCATCTCTTCCTATGTTTGCAGCAACATAAGATATCCAAAAACTCCGATCATTCCGCTTATCAGCAGAAAGACCAGTTTCCATGCCGGATACCCTCCCTGTAAATGGGCTTCCCTCAAAAACAGCCCGGCATCCTCTGCCCCGGGCTCCACCAGACTCAGTGACAAATCCCCCAGCAGCATGCCGAGTTTGTGTCAAGTGCGCGCAGACACAAATCTCGCGATTGAAAAATTTTATTTTTCAATCTTTCTCCTTTTTGTGCATCATGATCCGCATTTGCCTGCGGTCAATGCTCCCTGTTAAAATTTCTTTCCAAAAGTGACGTTACCATATGTGAGTGTTGGTTAGATTATGCTAACTCATTATGGCATTTTCACTTTTTTTGTACAAGCAGGTACTTGTTAAGGGATTTGTTGTTCCGCATAGATAATGTTTCCTTACAGTAAATAATCTTTTACTGTTTTTTCAACCCAATCTATTCCTAAGGGACATTCCTTTGTTTCATATGTAAGAATTAAATTTACAGACGGAATGATCCCATAGCTGCAATATGTTTTCACTTTTTGGCATATATGATTTACATAATCTGCGTCATCCATTTTTCCAAAGTGCTCCCAATAATAGAATTTTCCTGTTTTGGGATGTCGTATTGTAAAATCAGGATGAAATATCATATTGCCAAGAGTTAATTTGTCCTCATACCGAAATGGAATTCCAAAGGTAAATAAGGTTTTATCTATAATAGCCTCAGACTTCGATCGGAGCAGCTTTCCCTGCGTTCCCTTTATATTAAGAGTTTCAGGATGACCGGTGTTTCTTTCATATACGGAATTCATCCAATTTTCAAGTTCCCTATCTATCAGGCGAAATCGCCCTCCCAAAAGCCGTTCATATTCGGCGTTACTCATCATCTTTTCTACCAAACTTCCATCACGCTCTGCCTTATGTGCATAAGCATGACAGGCAGTTAATTCCCTCTCCAAATCTTTCTTCCGCAAACGATAATACTTTTTTAATATCAGCTTTTGCGCCAGCTGCTTTTCCTTTTTAGGCAGATAAACCTTCTTGTTATCTTTCCTCAAATACCATTTATAATGTTTGCTGTTCTTCGCACAAATCAACTCTCCCTGAGGCCACTTCGCATCTATTCCCTCCAGCCTCTTTAATTCCTCTTCTATCTGCTTAATTCTTTTTGCAATTTCCAAATAATTAGCGTACATTTGGGTTCCTCCTCTTATATGCTTTCATTTTTTATATTTTTATGATTTTTGCTATTACTACCGCTTCTGGGTCTTTCTTGTTCCTTATACGCTTCTGCACCCTCCCCTCTGGGTCTTTCTGACTTCAATAGCTGACTTGTACCCTCGGCTTCTTCTGCCTCTGGGTCTTTTCTGCTCTTTATAGCTTCCTGCACCCTCCCCTCTGGGTCTTTCTGACTTCAATAGCTGGCTTGTACCCCCGACTTCTTCTGCCTCTGGGTCTTTTCTGCTCCTTATGCGCTTCTGTACCCTCTCCTCTGGGTTTTTCTTCCTTCAATAGCTGGCTTGTACCCTCGATCGCCCTTGGCTCTGGGTCTTTCTTGTTCCTTATACGCTTCTGTACCCTCCACTCTGGGTCTTTCTTGCTCTTTACGGCTTCCTGTACCCCTTTACGGCGACTCTTCCCTTTGCATCTACAGATACTGTGATCGCCCCGTAGTCCTTGGTGCAAAACCATGAAATATCTGCCTCTGATAACCGTTCCAGGGTTTCTTCATGGGGATGTCCATAGCGGTTGTTCTTTCCACAGGAGATCACGGCAATCGCCGGATTTATCATCTGTAAAAACTCCTCACTGGTGGAATTTTTCGAGCCATGATGGGCAACCTTCAGCAAAGTTATCCCTGCCGGACCGCCCGCCGTGTTATCTGCCAACCTGCCCACCGTGTTATCTGCCAAACCACCCGCCATGCTGTCTGCTCCCCGGTTTTCCGAAATTTCCCGCCGGGCAGAAAGCTCCTCCAAAAGCGCCTGTTCTCCTGTCCCTTCCAGGTCTCCTGTTAAAAGAGCCGTAAAGCTTCCGCTTGTGAGCCGCAGTGCGATAGAATAGGCATTTGCATCTGTGCTCTCAAACCCGGAAGCGGGATGCAGACATTCAAGCAAGGCACCTTTTCCCTGAATGTACTGCCCTCTGCTGATGTATTGCAGGCTGATGCCTGCTTCTGACGCAGCCTTTTCCAGTTCCCTGTAGCCCTGCCCCTTTGAGCTTTCTCCAATATCCGGCAGGATCAGGCATCCGATCCTGATCCCCTGCTGCTTTCCCATGGAAAGCAGCTCTTGTATTCCGTTGCAGTGATCCTCGTCAGGGTGCGTGACAAACACCGCTTCCAGGTATCTTACCCCTTTTGCCTTTAAAAACGGCAGGATCCGATACTTTCCCACGCTGCCCACAGAGCTGCTTCCTCCATCCACCAGAAATTTTTCTTTTCCGGGCAGTTCCACATAAATGCAGTCTCCCTGTCCCACATCCAAAAACGTGATTTCAAGCCTGCCTACAGGACGGACAAGCAGGATCAGCACAGCTCCCGCCATCATAAGCCAGCGCTTCCAAAGGCTCTGCCTGTGCCGGATCAAAATGACAACAGACAAGCATGCCAGATAAACAAGCAGCTGCCATACCGCCGGTTTCCCAAGGTTCAGCACTGCCCCTGGCAGTCCTTCGCACATCCTGCAGGCCCTCTCATAAATCCTGAAAACACCCACGATCAGCGCCGCCGCGATACGCCAGAGCGGCAGCGGCAATGGATTTACCAAAAGAAGCAGAAGTCCTGCTGCCATCAGATAACTCATCAGCGGAATGACCAGAAGATTTAAAAGCATGGAATAGGGCGGGATCTGATAATAAAACCACAGATACATGGGCAGGGTTACCGCCATCATGGCCGGCGGGGCAAGAAGCCTTTGCTGGATCCCCTGCCATTTTGTTTTTCCTTTTGTCTGCTGATGCGGCACAGCGGCCGGCATCGTAAGAGCCGGATGCACCACACATAATCCCAGCACACAGCCAAAGGAAAAAACAAAGCTGGCGCTTTTTAGAAAAAGCGGCTGTCCCGCAAGCAGCAGTACCGCTGCAGCTGCAATGGCTGTGAGCATATCATAGGTCCTCTGAAGCATTTCCCCCAGCATCCTTAGTCCAAACATCAGGATTGCCCTCATTGCAGAAACTGAAAAGCCCGTCATTGCGCCATAAAAAAAGAGAAGCAGCATAGAAAGCAGGGCTGCTCCCTTTACCGGCACGCCTATTTTCCGCAGCAGCCGGCAAAGCCCCATTCCCAGCGCGGATACATGAAGTCCTGAAATTGCAAGAATATGCGCGATTCCGCTGCGCTGATAAAGCTCCTTTATCTCACTGTCAAGCGCTCCCTTTTCCCCCAGCAGAATTGTCTGCATAAGGGCAGCCTCCTTCTCCGGCAGCCGGAGTGAAAGAATTCCTGACAGATACTTTCTGATCTGCCAAAGCGTTTCTCCTATCCTGTTATATTCAGTTGTTGTTTTGGTGATTTTTGCCTGATCCAGGCGATATGAAATTCCAGATATCTGATAATATAATGCGGCGTCGAACTGTCCGGGATTGGAAGCTCTTTCAAAGCGCTTCAGCCTTCCCTCTATCTCAATATAGCTTCCAAGCTTCGGCTCTCTCTGTCCTTCTGCCAGATAGCATAGCAGCCCGCCGCCCAATCCGTCATTGGAGAGATCTGACAGGCAGACCGTCACAGTCTCTCCATAGTCCTGCTTTTTCGTTTCCTTTTGCGTGATCTTCCCTGTCAGCCGGATTTCTCTTTCCTCCATCTGACAGACCTCATCCGGTTCTTTGAAAAAAAGAACCGGCAGGCCAAGCAAAAGGCAGACCAGAAGGCAGGCCGTTGCAAGTGGCCGTCTTTTCACTTATCTTCCTCTTTCCTTCCTCTTATTCCAAAAGCCCCAGGTTTCTTTCAAAAAAGGTGGACAGATTGATATTTTCCTTGTAATTTACATTGGCATCTCCGTTGATGGAGATCTGCACCTTATTGATGCCGGGCTGTTCCGCAAGGGAATTGGTAATGGAATAAATGGTAACCTCTGATGACACCGGACAGGTCTGGGTCAAAAAGGTGTTGTCAAAGTTTACATAACATGTTCCATCCTTCACATTTACGCTGACAATCTTTGTATTCTGGTTCATGGTAGGGTATGCCTTTTCCCCTTCCAGAGGGCCTGCGATCAGCTGTTCCAATATCAGACGTTCCATAGGGATATTACTGTTATAAACCACTGATCTGGTAACCGTTGTCAGCTTGTTTCCCTCTTCGTTTGCCAGATATAGAGTCAGCTTGACCCTTTCATAGGTGTTGATCTCGTTGCCCTCATTGTCAATGAACAGATCGGCGTTCATCACTCCTACCAGGGAACCCAGGGCATCCGTCAGAGGCTCGGAGTTGATCTGGAAAGAAACATATTGGATCCCCTTAACCTGCGTCAGGGTTCTTACAATGGCTGCCCTTGTCAGCACCTCCGTGGTGGCAGACTGACTGCGGTAGCTTTCTTCAAAATCAAGTACAAGCTGATCCTTATTGATGGTATAGCTCCTTAGCTTCACCGCCCCGGAAACAGGCGCCTTATACTCCAGCTTTTCCGGCACTGTGCCAAGTTGTTCCAAAAGCTCCTTTAAAAGAGCCTCCTGGTCTTCCTCCCGGGTACTGTACTCACTGGAAAAAATTGCGGTTTCGTCACTGTTGATGTAATAAACCTTATAGGCATAGCCCGGCTGCTCGTCCTGCTTTTGGGCACAGGCTCCCGCCAGAAATAACATGATCATCAAAACAAATGCTGTAATTCCTTTTCTTTTCACTTCTTCTCCTCTTTTTAGGTAAGGGAACGCGTCAGCGGTACTTTCACGGTAAAGGTCGTTCCTTCATTTTCCCTGCTCTCAACCTTGATCGAACCCCTGTGAAGCAGCACGGCGCTCCTTGTAATGGCAAGTCCAAGTCCCGTTCCGCCGATCTTCCTGGAATGGGATTTATCTACCCGGTAAAAACGCTCGTAGATCTGGGAGATGGCTTCCGCAGGAATTCCGATGCCGGTATCCTCCACCTGTACGGTAAAGAACTGGTGATCCGCATCCAGCGTTACCTCCACCTTGCCCTGTTCCCTGTTATATTTAATGGCATTTTCCACAAGATTGGTGATGATCTGGGACATTTTCACCTTGTCAACCTCAGCGAGGATCTCCCGCTTACTGATCAGCGTCACCTCCACATTATTCTTTCTGGCAATGGGACGAAGTGTTTTCAGGATGACCTCCGTCAGCTCATTAATGTTGACCACACTGATATTCAGCTCGGCTGCTGCCTTATCCAGCTTTACCAATTCCAGAAGGTCATTAATCAGTGTGTTTTCCCGCTCCACCTCCTGGGCGATGTCCTCCATAAATTCCCGGTAAAGTTCGGCAGGTACGTTCTCCTGCGCAAGAAGGGAGTCCGCCAGCACCTTTACAGAGGTAATAGGGGTCTTCAGCTCATGGGACACATTTGCCACAAATTCTTCCCTGGAATCATCCAGGGTCTTCATTCTTTCAAGAAGACTGTTAAACGCATTTACAATATGCTCTGTCTCCAGATAATCCGGCACTGAGATCGGATCGTTGGTATACCCTTCCTTGACCTCGCTGATGGCCCTTGAAATCCTGTCGAAGGGCCTGATCAGGATCTGTGCAAGCAGGATTGCAATGACAAATACGGTGATCAGCATGATCATTTCTATGATCAGCGCATTCCGGTTCAGGATCCCCATTGTGGTCGTAATGCTGTCCGTGGAAACACTGGTCAGAAGCACTCCCCTCACGATCTCTGTTCCCTCCGGGGTTCCTTCTGTCGCCTGCTTATCCGTTACCGTTTCCACAATGGGAACGGTGATTTCGATAAACCCGTTCACATCATCATGGTTTGTGGAGGTTGCACCCTGCATGCAGCGGATCACCTCTTCGGAAATAATGGTCTTTCCTTCGCTGATCCCGTAGGTGTCCTTTACCACCTTCAGATTTCCCCCAATGACCAGCATTCTCCCGTTATAAAGATTGGAAAGCTGGTCTAATTCCGCATTTACCAGCTCCGTAGAGGGCTCCTGAAGATAATTATAGGTAATTAAATGATTTGCAATGATTTTAAGCTGGGTCTGTACGTCAGAAATGCGCACGTCGATGGCACGATCCTCATAATTGTTGAGAATGGTTCCCCGCATGATGGTACTTGGAATCGTACCCATTAAAAAGATGATAATAAACAGGCGAAGCTTAAGGCTTCGCCCGATCTTAAGTTTTTTTAGCAGTCTTTTGAGTCCTTCAGCCATGCCCGCACTGTCCTTCCCTATGCAAAGTAATAGCCAACTCCCCATTTTGTATGAACATACTTGGGTTCAGATGGATTATGCTCAATTTTTTCCCGAAGCCTTCTCACATGGACATCCACGGTTCTTGTCTCACCGTCAAAATCATATCCCCAGATATCTTCCAGAAGCTGGTCTCTGGTAAGCACAATGTTCGAATTCTTCATCAGGCGCTTCAGTAATTCATATTCTTTCAGGGTCAGATTCACTACTTCTCCATGAACTGTCACTTCATGTTTCTTTGGATCTAACCGGATCTCTCCGATCTCAAATGTATCTTCACTGGATACACTTCCCTTCGCACTGCGTCTTAATACCGCCTTGATACGTGAGATCAGTTCCATCATACCAAAAGGTTTCGTCACATAGTCATCAGCCCCGGCATCCAGTCCTTTTACTTTGTCATATTCTGCACCTTTTGCCGTAACCATAATAACAGGAATGTCTTTCGTTTTCTTTGATGCTTTTAACTTTCTCAAAAGCTCCATTCCGTCTTCTCCCGGCAGCATGATATCAAGCAGAACAAGCTCTGGCGTCTCTAATGCCAGAGCTTCAAGGAATGAACTTCCATCTTCGAATCCGCGTGCCTGAAACCCTGTACTTTCCAGGGTATACACCACCAGTTCCCGTATATTACCGTCATCTTCTACACAAAAAATCATTCCTCATTCTCCTTCTTTATACTACAGATGATTTGTGGATTCCTGTAATTGAGAATTCCACCCACTCTGCGATATTCGTTGCATGGTCTGCAATACGCTCCAGATATTTGGCAACCATAATC
>ERZ779737.961-NODE-961-length-24302-cov-2.104714_pt1 | contig 24302 bp, 18 predicted proteins | sample MGYA00511889_ERZ779737 | MGnify/ENA primary metagenome ERZ779737 (study PRJEB29588, sample SAMEA2163575) | human gut metagenome | biome: human gut; feature: human-associated habitat; material: faeces | place: Denmark | collected 2008/2010 ... | reverse complement strand
GCCGCGGCCGCTCAGCAGCCGCAGTCTTTCATGGGCTCGCTCGGCGGCATGGTTCCCATGATCGTCGTATTCGCCGTCATCATCTATCTGATGTACCGTTCGCAGAAGAAAGAGCAGAAACGCCGCGCGGAAATGATTGATTCGATCAAGGCGGGCGATCAGGTGCTTCTGGTCGGCGGCATTTTCGGCGAGGTCGTCGCGGTGAAAGAGGAGCAGTTCGTCGTCAAGATTGCCGATAACGTCCGGATCAATGTCGTGAAAAACGCCGTCAGCAATGTCGTCTCCAAAGATGCCGCCAAGGAAGAGCAGAAATGAACAAGAAACCGGTTATCCTGAGATCCCTGTTCGCTCTGCTGGTCCTGGGCGTGTTCATCTTCTCGATGTATCCGCTTCAGGAACGCGATTTCTATGATACGTTCAAGGAACTGCTCTCCGATCCGCAAAGCAAGGAAGTCACGGAGCTGATCGCCGCCGCGAAAGAGAAAAAGGCGAAAGATCCTTCCATGTACGACAGCACCGCGCTGGAGGACGCCGCGACGGAAAAAGGAGTTTCCCTTGACAAATACGTCAAACCCTCCATCGTCAAGTCGCAGAAAGTGACCGGCACCCGGGACGTGATCTCCCTGATCCGCAAGAATTCCGCGGGCTCCATCCGGCGCGGAATCGACCTCAACGGCGGCGCGGAGTTCATCATTGAACTCATTCCCGATCCGAACGACCGGGACAAGATCGAAAAGAAATTCAACGAATACCGTGACATCGCCATTGAAACATTGCGCAAGCGCCTGACCGCCAAGAACATCTACGAGGCGGACATCTCGCCCGCCGGCGGCCGTTACATCTCCATGCGCGTTCCCGTCGTGACCAAGGAGGAAAAGGCGATTCTTGAAAAGCTCATCAAGCTCAGCGCGAAACTCCAGTTCCGCCTGGTCCATGTAAACAGCGACCAGGAGGTGACGAAGTACCTGGCGGATCCGAAGAACTACGATCCGCCGGAAGGGTATGAGATTCTCGAAAGCGTCGAGACCAGGGACGGCAAAGTCATCAAGAAACCCTATCTGGTCGAACGCGAGGCGCAGATGGACGGCAAGGAGATCGACGACGCCTACCCGACCATGGACCAGTTCGGACAGCGCGAGATCATCCTGAAGTTCAAGCCCGCCGGCGCGGCACAGTTCGGCAAAGTCACCGGCGACAATGTCGGCAGACTCCTTGCGATCGTGCTTGACGGTCAGCTCTATTCCGCCCCGCAGATCAAGACCGCCATCACGGGCGGCAACGCCTCGATCACCGGCAACTTCTCCCGTGAAGACGCCGAAAACATCTCCAACGCGCTGGTCAGCGGCAGCGTGCCGTTCTCCATGACGATTCAGGCGCAGTCCGACATCGACCCGACCATCGGAGAAGCAACGGTCCGCGACGGTCTCTACAGCGGGATCGCCGGCATGGTGCTGGTCATGATCTTCATGGCAGTTTACTACATGCGCAGCGGTCTCATCGCAAACATCTCGCTTCTGGTCAACGCCGTGCTGATTCTCGGCGCGCTGGCGGCGTTCGACGTGACGCTGACCCTCCCCGGCATCGCCGGCATCATCCTGACGATCGGAATGGCGGTTGACGCCAACGTTCTGATCTATGAGCGCATCCGGGAGGAAATCGAAGCGAAGAAGACCGTCTTAAACGCGATTGATCTCGGTTTCGACCGTGCATATTCGGCGATTTTCGACTCGAACGTCACGACGCTGGTTGTCGCCGTCATCCTGCTCTGGCAGGGAACCGGCGCGATCAAGGGATTCGCGATCACGCTGGCCATCGGCGTATTCACGACACTCTTCACGGCAGTGTTCCTGACGCGTCTTCTCTTCGATCTCATGACCCGTTTCATGACAGTCAAGACGCTGAAAATGCACTCCTTCCTCGGGCGCGGAACCAATGTCGACTTTCTCGGACTCCGGAAGTATGCCCTGGCATTCTCCGGCATCCTGATTCTGGCCTCCTTCATTTACGTGGGCATCCGCGGCAAGGAGTGCCTCGGCATCGACTTCACCGGCGGCACGCAGGTGGAACTGAGCTTCAAGGAGGCAATTCCGGCGGAACAGATCTCCAGCTTCCTGAAGACACAGGGATTTGAGAACAAGGTCACATACAAGACCGGCAGCGCGGTGGATGCGCAGAAGAAACTCGAAATCATCATCCGCGATACAAAGGGCGGAACAACCGAAAAGACGGCGGAAGCCGGTGCCGTCATCATGGAGAAGGTGACGAGCGCGCTGAACAGGCAGTTCCCGAACGCGAAGTTCGAAGGCGACACGCAGTCCACGCTGGGAGCGCTGATCGGCCAGACATTCATGAAGTCCGCGCTTGTTTCGCTGGTGCTTTCTTTTGTGGTGATGATCATCTACCTGACCTTCCGCTTCCAGTTCTCCTACTCGATCGCCGGTTCGGTGGTGCTGATCCACGACGTGATCATCGGCGTGGGACTCTACCTGATGTGCGGCGGACAGATCACGCTGAACGTCGTCGCGGCATCGCTGACGATTGTCGGTATTTCGATCAACGATACGATCGTCACCTTCGACCGCGTCCGTGAGAACCTGACGCTCGTAAAGGACAAATCCTACTGGGATATCATCAACCTGAGCGTCAACCAGACTCTCGGCAGAACCATCCTGACGACCACCACGATTCTGCTGGTGCTGGTGATGCAGCTGATTTTCGGCGGCTCCGGCATCCGGGATTTCGTCAGCGTCATGCTGTTCGGCCTTCTCGCCGGAACCTATTCGTCGATCTTCATCACCAACCTGATCATCGCCTACTGGCACAAGCCGGTCAAGAACGTTGCATCAGGACGGCCCGAAGCGAAAGCGGCGGTCACAAAGGTCTGATCCCGCAGAATTTTCCTCCCGGTTCAATGCTGAAAAACCGGGAGGAGGCCCTGCGCGGAAAAGCATTTCCAGAGGCGGATTTCCATTGCGGAATCCGCCTTTTTCCTTGTCATGCGCCTGAAAAGGGAAAAGGAAAGATTATTTTTCAAAAGAGGCGCGTTTGGTTTCGAGCTCCTCCCAGCGCAGATAATGGTCTTCCAGCCCGCGCTTGAGGCGTTCGGCTTCATTCTGGAGGGAAACGGATTCCGCGCCATGCTTCCGGAAGAAATCCGGATCGGCAAACATGGCTTCAATCCCGGCAATCCGGCTTTCCTCCTCCGCAATGACGCCTTCGAGAGACTCAAGCTCACGCATCTCTTTGAAAGATAGCTTCTTCGGCGGATTTTTCCGGGACACGGGAGGAGATACGGAAGATCCGGAGCGTTTTTCCGCCGGGGATCCCGCGGAAGCGGCCCGCTCGCGTTTCTTTTCCAGATAATAATCATAGTCGCCGACGCTTGTCACAAGCTCCGCATCCGGCTCGAAGGCGATGATGCAGCCGCAGACCCGGTTCAGAAAATAGCGGTCATGGCTGACCACGACAAGACAGCCGTCGTAATGAATCAGGGCCTCTTCCAGAATCCGCAGCGAGGAAAGATCCAGATCGTTTGTCGGTTCATCAAGAATCAGGAAATTCCCGCCGCCGCGCAGGATTTTCGCAAGAGTCAGACGGGCTTTTTCTCCGCCGGACAGATGTTTGATTTTCGTATTGATCCGGTCATCCTCAAAAAGAAACCGTTTGAGATATCCCCAGACGGAAATCTTCTCCGGGCCGAGATTGATGAAATCATGGCCTTCGGCAATTTCCGCAAGCACGCTGTTTTCCGGATTCAGAGCGACACGCCCCTGGTCGATATAGTTGAATTCCACAGTCGGCGCGACAAAGACTTCGCCGGAATCCGGCGCAAGCTGCTGTGTGATAATTTTCAGCAGTGTCGTCTTGCCGCAGCCGTTCCCGCCGACAATTCCGGTCTTCTGTCCGGCATGAAACTCATGGGAAAAGTTCCGGAACAGCGTCCGGGAACCAACGCTTTTGGAAATGTCCCGGAGATTCACCACCTGATTCCCAAGACGCGACGCACGCGGAATGACAAGATCGATGTTTCCGATGCGGACCGGCCCTTTCCGCGCTGCGATTTCGTCATAGCGCTTGAGACGTCCCAGATTGCGCCGGAGACGCGCTTTCGGAGAACGCCGCACCCATTCGACTTCCATGCGCAGGAAGCTGCGGCGCTTCTGCTCCAGCACATCCTCATTGTACTCGCGCTCCTCCTTCGATGCCAGGAAATCGGCATAGGACCCCTCACAGGAAAAAAACTTTCCATGGTCGAGTTCCACAATCCTGGTCGCAAGACGGTCGAGAAAATAGCGGTCGTGCGTGACAAACAGACATGCGCCCTTATAAGACGCAAGAAACTCCTCGATCCAGGCAATCATTTCCACGTCAAGATGGTTGGTAGGTTCATCCAGAAGCAGCAGATCGGGATCGGCGATGATACTGCGGGCCAGCATGACGCGCCGGCGCTCTCCGCCGGAAAGCTGGGAGCAGGGTTTGTCCGGATCGTTCAAACGGAGCTTTGCCAGAACCGTTTCAATCCGGTTGGTGGTATCCCATGCGTCGTGATAAGTCAGAATATGCTCGAGCTTCCCGTGTTCCGGAGAACCGGCGGGAAGTTCCTGACAGCGTTTCAGAATTTCCGTGAAATAAGCAACGCCTTCACTCACCGCGGATCGGACGGTAACCTCCCCCGGGAGCGAAAAGTCCTGCGGCATGTAGGAAATCCGGATATTCCGGGCGGCCGTGATTTCTCCGGCGGAAGGCGAATCAAGTCCGGCAATGATTTTCATCAGTGTGGACTTCCCGCTTCCGTTGCGCCCGACCAGCGCCACGCGCTCATGATCGGCAATGGAAAACGAGGCATTGTCGAAGAGGATCTGGCGCCCGATTTCGAGCCTGAGTCCGTCGCCTGTCCAGAGAACCCTGTCCGCCATGCGCGCTCCGGTCAGTCTTCCAAACGCAGCTCATCCATCGGGACCGTGCGTTTTTCCCGGCGGGAGCGTTCAGCGGCAAAGACCATGAGATGGGTTTCCAGTGAAATGTCCGCACCGCTGACGATCAGGTCGGGATTGTTTTCCCGGAGGGCGGCAAGGAAGCATTCCAGACAGTTCTTGTCGCCGCCGCCGTGATATTTCGCGGGAGTTCCGTTGTCAGGTTCGATATTGATTTCGGTCGTGCGGTCGCGCAGGTAGGAATAGAGAAGAATCTTTTTCCCGTCGCAGAAGATCTCTCCGGCGGAACCGAAAATGGTCGTCCTGCGGTCACCGTATTTGGAACAGCCCGCAAGCGTGAAAACTGCGGTCGCCCCGCCTTCGAATTCCATATTGACCACCTGATGATCCGCCACGTCGTTGCCGCAGGCGAAAACACAGCGGCCGTAGGGGCCGGTCCGCATCGCGCGGAGAATATTCTCCTCCGTCAGCGGGCTGGTCACGGATTCGATATAATTGTCAATGTGTCCGCTTTTCCAGCGTTCCAGGTAGAAGCGCGGCGCGGAATAAGGGCACCCGGGCTCCAGAGGGCAGTCGAGGCAGCGGTCTGCCGCCCCTTCCGGCCGGTTTTCCGGACGGAAAAACATCAGGGACCCGAACGAGGAAATATTGCTGCAGCGCCGCCCGACGATGAAGTTAATCCAGTCCAGATCATGAATCGACTTTGCCAGCAGAACCGAGGAGGAGGTTTCTTCGCGGCTCCAGTTGCCGCGCACGTAGGAGTGCGCATAACGCCAGTGACCGACGGGCTCCAGATGCTCGATGGAGACAATCTGTCCGATGGAACCGTTCCGGATGAGTTCCCTGAGCATGCTGGTATAATTCGCGTAACGCATGACATGGCAGGCGGACAGAAGCACCTTGTTCCGCTTGACGGCATCGACAATCATGCGGCAGGAATGCGCGTCCGGCGCCAGCGGTTTTTCGATCAGGATGTTGTATCCCATGTTCGCGAATGCAATCGCGGGCTCCACATGCATGCGGTCCTGCGTCGTAATGATGACGGCATCCGCGAATTTCGGACGCTTCAGCACGTCACGCCAGTCGGTAAAGCTGTTTACCTCCGGGATATGATGTTCCGCGACGACACGGTTGCGGAAGAAGTCGCGCGGTTCCGCCACGGCGACAACTTCCGCCTCGTCCGGCATGAGTTTGATCAGGTTTGCATAAATGGTGCCCCGACCGCCCGCGCCAAGGATGATGACCGATATTTTTCCATGCATGCTCATGATTGCGCTAAAATTAGCACAATGAATCTGTTTTTCAATGTTTGACACGGAAAAAAAACGGAAAAAGTATGGAAATGGAAAATGCCGCCGCGGAACATTTCAAAACGGGAGCAATCCCATGCAGGAAGCTTCTCTCCCGTCCGGCGGCTCCCCGGATGTCCGCATGGCGGCGTTTCTGCGGCAGCGGACAAATCTTCCGGGATACGGTTGAAATTGCATGATGCGGGTGTATATTATTTTTTCCAACAACAACCACACAAGATCAGGAAGTCAGGAGTTTTTCCCATGCCTCTTTCCAGTATGTTCGAAGCCGTCATGCTGATCTGTTTCGGATTCAGCTGGCCGTTTGCCATCATAAAAACCGTCAAGGTCAAGAATCCGGCGGGGAAAAGTTATATTTTCCTTTCTCTGATTATCATCGGCTACATTGCGGGCTGTCTGTACAAAATCACGGGGAAATTCGATTTTGTATTCTGGCTCTATCTCCTGAACGGCCTTCTTGTCGCAACAGACACCGTGCTCTGCCTCTATTATCAGCATCGGAATAAAAAGGCGGCCGGACCTGTCAGTCCGGATGAAAAAGCCCGCTGAAAATTATGCGATATGACATGATGCGGGCTGCATTTTCACAGTGTCTTCCCGCATTGTCTTTTCCGGCGTTTTTTTCTGCTCCGGGCGGGAACGGCGCGGGATCCCGGAAAATACGGACTGAAATCTTCCCGTTTCCGTAAAATCTGCGGACTGCACAAATGTCAATGGCATTCCGCAGTCTTCGGATCATCCTGCGGAATCACTTCCGGAATTCCCTTTTTATCATAAAAATTTGATTTTTTCATTTGACATCCACTGTTCCGATGGTAGTTTCCCCTTCAGACCAGAAATACAATGAACAATGCGGAGACAAACTTATGCGCGAACAAAGTCTTCTTGTTTCATGTCCACACTGCAAAACGAAGTACCACATTCCACCGGAGCTTCTGGGCCAGAAAACTGAATGCCCCCGCTGTACGAAGCAGTTCACAATGGAACTTGCGGACGAAAAACAGGAGGAACAGCCGAAACAGACGGTCCTTCCTCCGCGTATGAACGTTCAGGAACCTCCCCCTTCCCGTCCATCCGGCCTTGTGATTGTCTCCTGCCGCTCCTGCGGCGCCAAATACGAGATTCCCGATGAATTCCTCGGAGATTCCGCGGAATGCAGCGAATGCGGCGACATCTTCCCCCTTACGGAGGATCCCGACAGCGTGTCGGACAATACGGAAGTGATCGCCGCCAAGGCGGAACTGGATGAAAATGAAAATCTGGTGAAGTTCTACCGGAAAAAAGTCGGCATGCTCCCGAAGGTCAAAGATCAGTTTTCCGTGGCTGTCGTCGCCACGCATTCCAGCATCAATATTCCGAAGGAGATCATCCCGCCTCCGCCGCCGCAGAAGAAATGGTGGCAGTTCTGGAAATAGCTCCCGCAGGGGAAAAGCTTCCTTCCGCATGCGGAAAGGAGCAGTCCGGCGGATGCCGTGCTGCATGGAAAAAACATTTCAATGCGAAATCCGGCGTTCCTCCCGCGGCATTGCCGCGGACTATTCCGCCTTGTCCTCTTTTCCGGCGAGAAGCGCCTCCAGTTTTTCGAGACGCGCGGCAAGTTTCCGCACCTTGCGCGGAAGCATGTGCCGCTCAATGAAATCCTCTTCGCTTTCGGCGGGCGTGCCGAACACCATGGCACCCGGCGGCACGCTGCGCTGCACGGCGGAGGCTCCCGCAACCTTGGATCCGTCTCCCAGGGTGATGTGACCGTTGACACCGGACTGCGCGGCCACAATGACGCCGCGGCCGATCTCCGCGCTGCCCGCAATCCCGCATTGCCCGATCAGAGCGGAGGACTCCCCGACAATCACATTGTGCGCGACATGCACGAGATTGTCGATCTTGACCCCTTTCTTGATCCACGTTTTGCCGAAACGCGCACGGTCGATAGTGCTGTTCGCGCCGATCTCGACATCATTGTCAATCTGCACGATTCCGTTCTGCGGCACTTTCACAAGTCCCGTGAACGTGGTATTGTAGCCGAATCCGTCGGCTCCGATGGTCGCACCCGCATGAATGATGACACGGCTGCCGATCCTGCAGTAGCGCATAATGGAAACATTCGGATAAATCAGGCAGTTCTCCCCGACCGTGACAAAGTGCCCGACATAGGCGCAGGCGCCGATCACGGAACCTTTCCCGATTACGGCGCCTTCTTCGACCACGGCAGTCGGCCCGATCGAAACGCCTTCCGCGATTTTTGCACCGGGATGCACCACGGCGGAGGGATGGATGCCGGGAGCATATTGAATCGGCGCGGGCGCAAAAACATTGCAGATCTTCGTGAAGGCCTTGTCGGGATTCTGACAGAGAATCAGAGTCTGCCCTTCCTTCGGCTCGAATTTCCAGTCGGAAACAACCAGGACAACGCCTGCTTTTCCGGCATCCATCTGGCTCCGGTATTTGATGTTGCTCAGGAAGGAGGCTTCCGTCGGTCCCGCCAGCTTGAGCGAGTTCACGCCGGTAATTTCCAGGCCGGCATTGCCTTTTACGATACCGTTGACCATTTCCGCAAGCTCGGAAACTTTATATGTTTTTTCCATGATGAGGCTTCCTGTAACTATGTTATGTTATTTTTTGCTGCTGTCTTTCCGGCTGAATCCCGTATTGAGAGTCTTGATGACCGGCGTCGTGATGTCCAGGGCGGCATTGTGATAGACGACGGTCGGAATGTTGTTCAGGGTTTTTCCGGATTTGTCGATGACGATCATATAGCCTTCCGTCACACATTTCGCCGCCACGACCTTCTCGATGTCCTTGAGGATCCCGTCGCGCATTTTTTCATATTCCGCGCGGAGCTCGGCCTGCTTTTCGCGATTGTAGTCGCGCAGCTCCTTTTCCTTCGCCGTGACCTGGGCATACTTGTCGGCTGCGTTCAGGCGGCGGTTCTCCCGTTCGGCAGCGGTATAGGCCATGTTCTGGGAGGCGTCGCGCAAATCCTTGAACTCGGACTGGAGTTTCTTGAGCTGGTCGCTGAGGCGCGTGGAATAATCCTTGAAAATTTCGGCCTGTTTCTTCAGTCTCGCCTCGTTGACTTTGGTTTTGGTGTATTCCTGAAACACGCGCCCCATGTCAATCACGGCGATTTTCATCTCCGCGGCAAAGAGCGGCAATGCGCAGAATGCGCACAGCAGGGTCAAAATCCGTTTTTTCATTCCTCCAGCCTTTCCTTGTACTTGATCGGTATCCCATAGTTTATACGCGGAACGGCAAAAAGTCAATAGGGAAAGGAGCCGATTTTTCCGTATTGCGCAAAACGGAATTTCAGACGTTTCAACGCACATTCCGCGTATTCCTGTCTGAAAATGCCAAAGCCCGGAAAGGGAAGCTTCCTTCTCCGGAAAAATTTATAAGGAATAAATCGGGAAAAAAAATATTGGAAGTCTTGAAACTTTCCGGGAGAGTGTTATATTTATGTTTCCTGATTCACGTATTCAGCATGAACAGTTTGTGGAACGGGAAAATTCAATACGCAACGCATATGAGGTGTCATAATGAGCAATGTTTGCGAAATCTGCGGTAAGAAAAAGTTCTACGGAGGCAGAATCATCCGTAGGGGTCTTGCAAAGAAAAAAGGCGGTATCGGCATGCACGTGGTGAAAGTTTCCCCACGTATTTTCGAGCCCAACATCCAGACTGTCAGAGTCAACGACAACGGCACGAACAAGAGAATGAAGGTCTGCACGGCCTGCATTCGCAGCGGCAAAGTCAAAAAGGCCTGCTGACAAAACATCTGAACGCATTCTCCCCTGTCCGCGTCAACCGCTGAAAATACAGGGGAAAATAGTGGAGCAAAAAAGCCCGGAGCAGTGGATGTCCGGGCTTTTGTATGTTGTCCTCTGTTGGTATTTCTGCAACTTTCCTTTTGTGTTTTGCGTTTCAAAGTCCAAATCCTTCCCTTCCCGTATCCGGAAAGAAAGAACCGGGCGTATTTTCCGGGAATTATTTCTTAAGCGGATGAATGCGGAGTCTGCCGGAATCCGGAATCCGATAGCGAACCAGTCTGCCCTCTTTCCGCATGACCGGAAGAATCCGGCCGTTCAAAGAGAGTTCAAACGGGAAGTCCGCGCGGAATTCCATCCATGCGTCACTGTCCATGACATTCACCTCCAGTTCAGGATACGCGGCTTCCCCGGGGATGAGCCCTTTCCAGCGAGTTGCGTGCACCTGATGGAAGCACTCCGCCATTCCGGTCAGATAGACTGCGCACCAGTTCGCCGGAACACGGCGGTAGCAGAACTCATGCGCGCCGAGAAATTCCCGCGACAGACGCCGATTGGCAACCGCCTCGTCGATTTTTTTCCGGATCTCCCCGGGAGAATATTTCCCGCTGAAGAGGCACAGAAGCAGATAGGAATAGACCTCCTGCTCGCCGAGCTGCACCCGGTTGGTGTGATAGATGGACTCGGCGCCGTCTGCAAGCGGACCGGTGACGCTCAGACCGTCCGGCTGACTCTTCTCGACCGCGTCCAGAGTTTCAAGCAGGGCATGCTTCATGTAGTCGGCATACATCTGAAACGTCTCCGGATAATGCCCTTCCGTCGTCATGTTGTAAAGCCCTTCCTCCCGGTAGGCGCCGTGAAGAATCCGGCGGGGACAGGTGAGATTGTGATGCCGGAACGCCAGTTCCTCCGGAAAAACCTTCGCCGCATGCCACGGAGATGCGTCATAATACCGGCAGAAGTAATTCTGCGCCGCGGCAAAGAGTCCCATGCGTTCGGCGGTCATCTTCGCATAAGCGTAGACCGCTGTCTCCCAGGCCTCTTTGTCATCGATGATCTCCGCCATATTGACAAATCCGAGATAGGCTCCGTAGTTGGTGCCGTCGCTCCAGGCATGTCCGTTTTCACAATATCCGCTGCACATGCATGCCCAGTCCATCAGCCCGAGAAAATAATGAAATGCGCGTTTCATCACATCCCAGCGGGCCCTGACAATATTCCAGCGGTTGGTCAGAAGCGCCGCCAGATAAATGGAGTAGAGGGCGATGCCGTTGCCCCAGTCGACTTCGATGAAGGGAATGCTGTTGCCGCAGATCGTCTCCTTTTCCCCGTCCGGGAGCTCGCGGATTCTGGAAACATGCAGATAATTGATGAGATACGAAACACCGGTAAACGGCTCGGTCCGCTCATACCACATGTAGCACTTCTTTCCGCCGCGCCCGACATAGGAGGCATCCGGATCGCAGGCCCGCTCCAGATTGCGCACCAGACGCTTCGTCACCTCTTCGCGCTCCTCCTTCGTGAGTTCGCCGAACGTCAGAAGCGGCACCACGAACGGAAACAGGAACTGATGAACCCCCGGATTCGGAATTTCCTTCAGCTGATCGTGATAGGAAAGATACTCCCTGAAATCCTTATCCAGCGCTGCGCCGCGGCTGCATCTGCCCAGAACAAAGGAACGCCTGGTATCCGGAACCGGCACGGAATAACGGCTCCATTCCGAATGGAACACGCCCCAGAAAGGACCGTATTTCGTCGGCAGTTCAAAATCGCAGGCATCCGGATCGGGACGGACGGCGTCCGTTTCCAGCACGGCAAGCATCACAGGCGGCGGCAGCGGAGCAAAACGGACCGCTTCCGTACCGAACTTGTCTTCCAAAAAGCGGAAACGGTAATGCTGCAGAATCTCCACCCGACCGTTTTCAATCCGGAAATATTCTTCGCAGGCGACCGGACGTGCCAGAGCTGTCCGGGAACGTCTGCGGCAGACCGAAAGAAGATGCGTCATCCGCTCATCGTTCAACGCGTCCGGTTCCGGCATGGAAATCCCCTCCGGGAATCCGAGCATCGCCCATCCCAGCTGTTCGGAGAAACAGAAATCGATCCGTTCCGCCGCCCCGGCAGGATTCCGCTTCACGGAAATTCTTTCCGGCGGGACACGGAACAGAAGAAGAATCGGAATCTCAGGGAAAGCGCCGTTGCCGTAAAGCAGAATCCAGTTTTCCGCAAGAGGACCGTCGGTCTTCGCGTCGTAAAATACGCCGCCGCAGTCGGAGCGTTCCAGAACGCCTCTTCCCAGCGGAAGCAGAATACGTTTGCATGCTGCGGACCCTGCAAGGCGGCTCAAGGTGAAGGAATCGGAAGAAGTCTCGATCAGAAGCTCCGGCGCCAGCAGGGAATACTCCAGGATAAACGGTTTCCCTTTCGCGTCGGGACGGGACCAGCGAACGGAAGCCCAGTCTACAATCACAGACTCGTTTTCTCCCGGCACGTAATTTTCAAGAAGCGATCCGGACGGGGTCATCCCGTCCGGAAGAACGGAAAAGCTCCACAGCTGATTCTTTTTCCACTTCGGATTCCCGAAAACATGCGGTTTGGCAACGATTCCGAAGTATGGCATGCTGTAATCCAGAACTCCGTTTCCCTTTGTAAAACCGAAACGCCCGGCGCTTTTGAAAGCCTTGCCCGCACCCGGCTTCCATGCGGAAAGATCGGGCATTTCGCGAAGCGGACGCTTTTCCGGCAGGAAACCATCCTGATAGGGATGAACTGTTTCCTGCGGCACAACCTCGCCGTTCCAGTCGATCAGACGGACGTGAAAATGCGCGGAAAGCGTCTGATCCGTCGGATTTTTCAGGCGGAATTCCAGCGGGTTCCTGCCGGCACGGAACGTCCGCACAGTCTGCGGAAGAAATCCTTTCAGATGAAGGCCGTCCCGCCAGTGGGAAAAAGAAGAGCATTCCACAGGAATATCATTGATCCGGAGCAGAAGATTCCGGTCCGTTTCGAACTGAAGCGTGTATTCGCCGTCCGCAGGCACCACGCATGAGCCGCGAAAACAAATTTCCCCTCCGGGAGGAAGCATATCCTTCTCTCCCGCCTCCAGAAAAAAACCGCTCTCCATGTCACAGAAATTGTGAATATGACCACCCAGACTTTTGCACCACTTCATAGAAAAATCCCTCCATGCTGTCGCTGAATCCATTATACTGCACCAGGGCGGGAAAGCAAGGAAAACTCCTGCCATAAAATGGAATATCCGTGCCAGATGCTCTTTGCAAAGGCGCAGAAGGCAAGTTATATTTCCCCCAAAACGGGGAATCAGGGATCATGAAAAACATCACGGCCTGCCTGCAGGGACTGAAACGGAACTTTTCCGGATTTCCGCCGGTCCGGCACATTGCATATCTGAACGCAAACTGGCACAACCGCTTCACGACGCACACCACGATTGATTTCGGGCTGGAACTCTGCTCGCGTGCGGAATTCGCCGAGGAGGAAATCGACGGCCGGACGCTCCGGAGAAGATTCCCCTGGGTCGCGACACGGATCCGCGGACATGTCTACCGGATGAAAACAACGGATCCCTGGGATGTTCTGGTCATCTCCTATGATCTTTCCCAGCATGAAACGCTCAAACGTCTCGGACTTGACGCGGAAAATCCCGGCTGGGAATTTCTTGCGACAGAGGAAATCTCGCAGAAAACCGCCGCCCTCGCCCGTCTCCTGGAACAAACCTGTCTGCCGGGGATCACGGACCGGATTGACCTGCTCGCACTGGATCTGCTGCGCCTGACCCTTCTGGAAAACCAGGAAAATGCACAATCCCCGGAAGAAACGGCGGTCCGGCAGATCGCCTCCTGCTTCTCCGCCTGCGTTTACGAGAAACTCGATCTTGCGGATATCATCCGGCGGCACAATCTTTCCACACGCAGTTTTTTCCGGCACTGGAAGCGCCTTTACGATCTTTCCCCGGCGGACTTCATCATGCAGAAAAAAATGGAAGAAGCGTGCCGCATGCTGCGGGAAAGCTCTCTGCGGATTTATGAAATATCGGATCGGCTCCGCTTTGCCGACTGCAGCCATTTCTGCCGCGCATTCCGGCAATGGAACCGCCTTTCGCCGCAGGAATACCGGCGGAGCCGGAGGGGATGAAGCACGTCAGGAAAACACTCCGCCCGGCGGAAGATTGAGAAACAGGCGCACGGAATCCTTTCATGCCGATTCATTTCCGTGCATCCCGGAGAGAGAAGCGATCAGAAGAAGTTCTCCGAAAGATAGTCATAGCTCATCTTCAGGGAATCGAACGGCGAAGCGGGACAGATATCCTGCTCGACGATATACCAGAGGCATCCGGCCTCATCCGCGGCATCAAGAATGGGTTTCCATTCCAGGTTTCCGCTGCCGATCTCCATCATGATCTGTTTGCCGCCGCGGAATCCGCTGTCCTTCAGATGCAGAAGAGGCATGCGGCCGGAAAGTTTCCTGATCCAGGAAACGGGATTCGCTCCGCCCTGCTGCACCCAGTAGGTATCAGGCTCGCCCTTCAGATTGTCCGCCGTTGAAGCGGAATAGAGAATGTCAAGCACGGTTCTGCCGTTGAATTTTTCAAACTCGAGCGCATGGTTGTGATAACAGAGGGTAATGCCGGCGGCTTTGAATCTGGCTCCCGCCTCATTGAGTGCGGCGGCCAGCTTCAGGCAGTCTTCCTCGCAAGTCCACTGGACATGCGGATAGGGATACGCGGTATACGGGCATTTCAAGGCCTGAAGACGCTCAATGATTTCATCGGTTTTATCAACAATCGCAGCCGCGGAATCATGGGAGGCGCAGCAGACAAGTCCCTCTCCGTCCAGAATGGAGAGGAGTTCCTTATTGTCAATGGGGCCAAGTCCGGAAATCTGCACGGCGTCATAACCGATCGCCTTGATCTTTTTCATGGATTCGGCGATGTCTTTCGGGGTTTTCGTGTATTCGCGGATCGTGTAGAGCTGTGCGGCGAGATTTTTCTTGCAAAGTTTCATGATGGCAATCCTCCTTATGCAGAAGGTAATATAGACGTTTTTCCGATTTCTTCCAATGAAAAGCGTCTTTTCCGGAAAACTTCTTCTTTTTTCCCATCCTCCCCATCCCGGGAACCCAATCCATCCAGTCCGGCAAATCCGCGGATCTCTTTCATAAAAAAAGCAACATATAATATACATATAATATAAATACAATTCTTTTGCAATCCTGCGACAGAATGTGATTTTTCCTGAAAAGCCCGACATATTCAACTCATTTCATATTAAAAATCCTCTGTTTTCTCAAAAAAAATAAAAAATGAATCATTCCTCCTATTGACAAAAAAATTATTTAAGATATAATATAAACATAAAGAATGAGGATCTTATGAGCCGACAGCATCTATACAGCAGAATCTTTGATGACATCAAAGAAAAAATCCTCTCCGGAGAAATTCACGCGGGGGACTACATCCCGCCGATCAGCGCCCTTCGGAGCGCCTTCGGAGTCAGCCATATCACAGTTCTTCACGCGCTGAAGGAACTGGCGGCCGAAGGACTGATCGCCAAAGATCCCGGATGCGGCTATGTCGCGGCGGAACTTCCGAATCCGAATATTTATGTCGGCTGTCTTCTGCGAAGCAACAGCGTCTCCGGCCGGGACCAGTATTTCAATGAAATCATCAGCGGGGTGCAGAATGCCGCGCTGACAGCGGGCGTCAACATGGTGTTCCCATATTCCAGCGCGATGTTTCCCTCGTTCCCGAAGTTCCAGCAGGAAATCGTCCGAACCGCCCTTCAGATGAAATCGCTGGTGAAAGGCTATCTGCTCGATGAATGGCTTTCCGACAACTCCATCAGCGAAATCGTAAAGGCGACCGGCCGTCCCGTGGTTCTGGTGAACCGGCCGACCCAGCTTCCGGTTCATGCGGTCTGTTCCGACGACCGGGGCGGCATCCGGAAAATGTTTCAGACCCTGCGCTCCATGAAGTATGAATGTTTCATTTATGCCGACAGCGGCTGGAAAACTCCGAGCCAGCTGGAACGGCGGGCGGCCTTCTCGGCGTCCGCGGCTGATTCCGGAATGGGTGAAGACCGCGCAAAAATCCTTTCCTCCGCTTCGCCGAGACTGCCGGACAGCTATTATTTCAATGAACTCCGCCGCTGTCTCCGGGATTTTTCCGGGAAAGGGCGGACCGTGATTATGGCATCTGCGGATATCATAGCCAAAATGATTCTGGATGATCTGCTGGAAAACGGTTTCAGGATTCCGGGAGACGTCGGAGTGACCGGATTCGGCGGCGTGGCGCTCGGACAGCTGACTCCGCCGGCGCTGACTACGCTGAAGGTGGATACCGTCTCTCTGGGAGAAACCGCCATGCGCCTCCTCTGCAGTCTCATCCGGGGCAATCTGACGGATCCCTCCTTGAAACATCAGCAGATGCCGACTCTGATGTTCGGCGATACGATTTGAAAACCGGCGGCATGGACGATTTTCCTCTTCATGCCTGCCACTCTCCCGATGCGGCCGTCGGGATTTTTGAAGTCAAAGCCGTTTTGCAGGCGGAAAACTGAAAAATACTCCGCCGGACAGAAACGGGGGAACAGAAAATGATCGTTGAATCTTGGAACACTTGGAATCAGGAGTAAAAAAGTGGGAAAAAACGTGCGGTTTACTTTGATAGAACTTTTAATAGTCATATCCATTATTGCGATTTTGACGGCAATCCTTCTCCCCGCGCTGAACAAAGCAAAGCAGAAGGCAGTTGAAATCAGCTGTCTTGCTCTGCTCAAACAGCAGATACAAAGTGTAATTTCGTATGCGGACGACAACAAAGGGCGCCGTCCGCCGTCAGGAGAGAACGAGGGATATACCACTCATACAATTTTCAGCGGAATCAATTGCCGCTGGTGGGGGCTGGGACTGCTTTACCGCAACGGTTATATCAGACAGAAACAAGCTTTCTACTGCCCCTCCAACTATGAAGAGGAGGGGAAAAGTCCTTCCAAAATCAAAGACAATTTTTACCGGAAAAAAAGCGCAGCGGAACGCTGGGATATGGAAGGAAATACGGAAAACATTTTCTGTCTGTACAATATACGGGGCAATACAAGCGGAAAGACACCGCCGACCGGGTGGCTGCGCAATGATTTCAAATATACCCTGATTACCTGTCCGTTCGCAGTCAAAAACGGAACGGGGGGCTCCGGCACTGGCGCATGGAGTCTTCATTTCATGAGGTATCCGGTTGCCTATGGGGACGGCAGCTGCAAAAGCGTCTCCATAAGGAACGCGGTTTCTGTTCTGACAGTTTTCCTGACAAATCCGTACGGAGATCTGGCAAAAGAGGGCATCTGGTGGAACTATTTTGATCAATCCCGCTGACTGACGCTCAATTTGTATCAGTGGATAAAACACAAGGAGGGTATTCATGAGACAATGGAGAAAAATAACCTTGGCCGCCCTCGCGCTATTCTGCATGGAAGCGGCCGGAAAAGGAAACAACCGGGAAGTGGAGCTTGTGGCAAACGGCAGTCCGGAAGCTGTCATTGTAATCTCTGAAAACGCAGATCCCGTATCGAAATTTGCGGCACGGGAACTCGCGGCTTTCGTAAAGAAGATAACCGGAGCGGAGCTTCCCGTCGCAACACGGAAAACAGACGGCAGAAACGAAATCCGCTTCCTTCCGGCGCCGGCCCCTGAAATCGCAGGAAACGCCATGCTTGCAAAAGCGGCAGCAAACCTGAAGGACGACGGTTACATCATTGCGGCTGAAGGGAACTCTCTGCGGATTGTCAGCCGCTGCAGACGAGGTTATCTTTACGGAGTCTACGGGCTCCTGAAGAAATACGGCGGCATGGTCTGGCTGCATCCCGGGGAAGAGGGGGAAATCTGTCCGAAGAAATCCTCTTTCCGCGTTCCGGAACAACTGACAGTCCGCAATCCGGCGTTCCGCCTGCGGCAGTTCAGGATTCACAGCGGGCCGGGCTGGGTGCCGGACTCCTATCTCTGGCTGATGAGAAACGGTCTCCAGATCATCACCTGGAAGGGTCAGTTCCGGGAAAAGTCGCAGCTCGAGTTCATTGAAAAACTGGATCCCGTCTACATGGAAGGCGGTCACAGCCTCGGCAAGTCCTTGATCGGATTCTATTCGAGTGCACAAGAGGAAAAAGCCGTTTACAAGAAACTTTTCCAGGAACATCCGGAATACTTCGGACTGCGCAACGGCCGCAGAGTTCCGCTTCATAATGAGAAAGGCGACTTCTCTCAAGTCTGCACAACAAATCCCGACGGGTTCAAACGCATGGTGAAAAATCTGGACCAACGGCTTGACATCTACGGAAACCGGGAAGTAATCCGAACCTTCTGCAACGACGATCACGGTTACTGGTGCGAATGTGCAGAGTGCCGGAAACTTGATCCGCCGGGAGAAAGGAAAAGCCGGATCCTTTCCACTCGCTGGTGGACCTATATCAATCAAATGGCGAATGCACTCCTGACTCCGCGCCATCCGAATCTTACAATTGATGCCTTTCTCTATCAGAACTTCCGGATTCCGCCCGAGGGTTGCCGGCCGGATCCGCGCGTCATGGTCACGCTCTGCCCGCACGGACGCTGTTACGTCCACTCCCTGACAGATGAAAAATGCCCGATCAACAAACGGTTCCGCGGCATGTTCGAAGCATGGAGCCGCCTGAAACTGCGGGCACACACTTTCGAATACCATATTGACAGCCCGGTGCCGCTCTGCTATGAACTGAATGAAAAACCATGGATCGATGATCTCAAGTTCTATCATCGGCTCAACATGATGGGATTCGGTCTCGTTACAAACGTTCCGGACGGCAATTACAAAGGGAGAAAACGCTACCGCAATGAAAACTACTGGTTCGCCAACTGGCAGCTCCACTACCTTTCCGGTGTTTTCTCATGGGATGTCAACGCTGATTTCGAAACGGAATCGGAACGGGCGAATTCCCTCTACTACGGCGATGCGTGGAAATACATGAAGCCCTACCGCGCCCTGTTGCAGAAGGCGATTGCAAAAAACGGAGGCTGCATGGGATACGGCGTCGCGACCGGGTTTGACATTGGAGCGTGTTACGATGATCCTGAGCTGCAGAAGGAAACGGAACGCCTGCTGGAAGAAGCGGCGAAAGCGGTCGCCGGCAGCCCGCTTTATGCAAAACGGGTTGCGCGCGACCGGGATTATCTGGCCTATGAATGGAAAACCGCATACCGATCCTACGTCCTGACGAAAAATCCCATACCCCTGCCCAAAGTCCACAGGGAGAAAATCAGGATCGACGGCGTTCTGGATGAAAAAGTCTGGTCCGTCGCGCCGGAGATCACCGGATTCCGCTGTGCCGGAACGCCTCCCGTAAAAGCGCAGATCCCGACCGTTCTGAAAGTCGCCGACGACGGCGCCAACCTTTATTTCGGAATTCTGGCGATGAAGGATAAAAGCGGAAAAGTGGCGGACACCGCGTCCGGCGACGGTCTGCGCTCGCTGACCGGAAGCCACTTCGAAATCTTCGTCATGCCTCCCTGGTACAAAATGAGGAAATATTATCACATCGGATTCACGCACAACGGCAAAACCTATCAGGCGCTCACGACTTCCCCGACGGACCGGGATATGAGCATCCGCGTCGATTTTGAATTCGCGGTGAAGGATTATCCGGATCACTGGACTGCTGAGGTGCGCTTCCCGGTCCGGAAGCTGGGAGGGTGCCTGTCCCCGCGGGAACTCTGGAGAATCAATGTCGCGCGCATGGCGCTGCGCGACACGGGAAAGCTGGAATGGAGCAGCATCAGCGGCGGAATTTTCCACGAGGTTCCCTACTACCGGACCTTCCGCGTCTCTCCGTGGCCGGGGAAAATCCCTGCCGGGCAGCAGCATCCCTATCCGGAAAAGCTCAAATTCGACTGATTCCCGCGTTTATTCCGGCATGCGCCTTTCTTCCTCCGCATGCCGGAATGCACTTTCTTTGAAAATAAGGAAAAAGACGGGTTGAAATACGGAAAAAGTGCGGCATTTTATATCTTGAACGGCTTTAGTAAGCAGAACAGGGAAAATTCTCTGAACGCAAAAACAGGAGAAAAGTCATGTTGAAGGTAGGATTGAGCTCTTACAGCCTGTCAAGAGCGATCAGCAATGGAGAAATGGACATTTTCGGAGCCATCAAGTTCACTGCCGAGCGCGGCGGAAAACACATTGAGATTGTCCCCGGAAACTCCTACGTTGTCACAGGAAACGACCAGCTTGCCGCTGATATTGTGAAGGCGGTCAAAGCAGCGGGCATGGAGATCTCAAGTTACACGATCGGCGCGAATTTCATGCTTCCCACCGCGGAGGAAATCAAAAAGGAAATCGCCCGCGTCAAGAAAGAGGTTGACACCGCGGCAAAGCTCGGCGTCACGAGAATGCGCCACGATGCCGGATGGCGCCCCGTTCCGGAAACAACCTGTGAACAGTTCGAAAAGGATCTGGTCATTGCCGTTGACGCCTGCGGAGAAATCGCCGATTATGCAAAGCAGTACGGGATCACGACCAGCGTGGAGAATCATGGGTTCCATTTCCAGGGCAGTGAGCGCATTCAGCGGCTTGTGCTTGGTGTGAACCGGGATAATTTCCGCACTACGATGGATGTCGGAAACTTCCTCTGCGTCGACGAGGATCCGGAAGTCGCCACCATGAACAACATCCGCTTCGCCTCCATGGTGCATTTCAAGGATTTCCACATCCGCCGGAATCCGCCCTGCAAGGAAGGATATATCCCCACCGCCCACGGACGCTTCATCCGCGGCGCAATCACCGGGGACGGCGACGTCAATCTCGCAGCCATTGTCAAGATCATCAAGAATGCCAATTATGACGGCTTCCTCTCCATTGAGTATGAAGGCTGGGAGGAATGCAAAAGCGCCTGCGACAGAGCGATGAAAAACGTTCTGGCTCTTGTCGAAAACAACTGACGCTTCATGCCGGCCAGTTCAAAACCCTCCGCTCCTCCGGGACGGAGGGTTTTTCCGTCCTTTCCTTCCTATGGGAAAGCGACTCCGCCGGACCGGAAGAAAAAATGCCGGCCGGCGGGGACTCCCGCTTCGGCATTTCCCCCTCTTCGGAAGCGGGGAAACGGCATTTTTCAGAAAAATACTTCGGAAACGGGCTTGCCTATTCGCATTCCCGGATTAAGTTGTCTTCCGAATCCCAACCGGAAAAGGAGAATGCCGCAATGTCCCGACTGATCTGTCTTGTTTCCTTTGTGCCCGCAATCCTGCTTCTGACTTCCTGCGCGGGATGGTTTGAGAGCGGACCCGAACCCGTGACGCCGCCGTTCCGGGAAAAACTTGCGACACAGTCCGTGAACATCGGTCCGGAACCGGTGAAAGACACCGATGCAATCAATATGATGATTACCTCGCTGACAATGACTCTGGTCTCGCGCGGAGACAAGCCGATTGCCTTTGCCATCACGGGAGAATCCAATGCGAAGAAACTTGCCTTCCGGGTGATGCAGAAAATGGTCGATCTGAAGCTGGCGGGCTATGCGGTCTCCAAACCGGAATACATTGTCGGATCCTTTGTCAGTGAAAATCTGGAATGGACGCTGCGCATCGTCGAAGCGGACTCCGGAAAACGGCTCTTCTCCAAAATGATTCCGCTTCAGGCCAAGGAAAATTTCGGAAAAAACGCACCGGCGGCAGTGGAAAATCCGGAAACGCTGTAATTCAGCGAGTGTTCCGCATGCATCCCGCGAGCCGTCCGGAAGAGAACGCCCACTGCATGTTGTAGCCGCCGCAGGGACCGGTCAGATCCACAATCTCGCCCGCAAAGTAAAGACCTTTGACAAGGCGGCTTTCCATCGTCGCAGGATGAATCTCCCTTAAAGACACGCCGCCGCGCATCGCCATCGCCTTCTCCATCGGTCCTGCGCCGGAAACAGTCAGCGGCAATGCGGCAAGATGTGAAAGAAGCGTCTCCCGCTGCATTGCGGAAAGCATACAGGCTTTCGCTTCGGAACATCCGGACAGAGCGCAGACGGCATCCGCCAGCGAATGAGCCGCATGCCGTGCAAGATGCGTCCGGACCAGTTTTGCGCCCCCTTCCCTCCGCCAGCGTTCCAGCTCCGAACTCCATTCCGCACGTCCCCACTCCGGACGAATGCTGAGCAGAAGTTCCGCATCGCCGGTCCGGTCGCACAAAGCGGAAACATCTCCGGCAAGATCAAGCGCGGAAAATCCGGAAAGCCCCTCGTGCGTAAACAGAAGTGAGCCGATGCTTTCCGCCAGAATGCGTTTCCCGCTTCTCAGCAGAAGCCTTGCATGCGGAATGCTGACGCCGGAAAGGGCTTTGACCCAGTCCTCGCGAATCAGAAGCGGAGCGACGGCGGGAAGCGGTTTCATGATCGTGTGTCCGAGCGATTCGGCAAGACGCAGCCCGGAAGATGTGCCAAGCCCCTGCCACGCGGTTCCCCCGCCAGCCAGAATCACGGCGTCGAAGGCGATTGCCTCCCCGTCGACCCGGACGCCCGAAACGGAGCCGTCCGCCGTCAGAATCTCCGTTACTTCCGAAGAAGTCCGGAGTTCGGCATGCGCGGCGCGGAGAAAAGCATTCAGAATATCCCGTGCGCGGCCGGAGGCGGGAAAATAGTAAAAACCGTCAGTCAGAAGCGCCTTCACTCCCTGCGATTCCAGAAAGGAAATCAGCCACTCGCGCGGCGCAACGCGCAACGCATCACGCAGGAAAAGGCCGTTTCTGCCGAAACGGGCGGCAAACGATTCGACGTCCAAGGAATTGGAAAAATTGCAGCGTCCGCCTCCGCTGGCAAGCAGCTTGAGTCCGGGCAGATCGCGACGCTCGAAAATGACAGGCTGAATCCCGTTTTCCCGAAGCGCAAGAGCCGCGGACAGTCCGGCGGGTCCGCTTCCGATGACCGCAACGCGTTTCATAGAAAATCTCTCTCCTGCGAATATAAAAAAAGGGCCCGTTCTTCAGCGGAACAGGCCCTTCAATTCAGACACGAAACGCGATTCAGAGTTCCTGCCCGACGGTCCAGCGGACGAACTTGTTGACCTTCACACCGGGAGCGAGTTTCGCCAGGCAGGTCTTGTCGTCATGGATCCAGGGCTGGTTCATGAGGCAGATTTCGGTATACCACTTGTTGATCTTGCCGCCGAGGATCTTCTCGATCATGTTGGCGGGCTTGCCGGCAAGCTGCGCGGCGGCGATCTCCTTCTCCTTCGCGATTGCTTCGGCGGGAACTTCGGCAGGCGTGACATACAGCGGACTGTAGGCCGCAATGTGCATGCAGATTGCCTTCAGGAGTTCCGGATCATTTGTGCCTTCGACATCGATCATGATGCCGATCTTGCCGTTGCCGTGCATGTAGGAGGCGACGACGCCCGCGGATTCGAAACGGATCGCGCGGCGGAGCACCATCTTTTCGCCGAACTTGACAAACAGCTCCTTGAGATTGTTGTTTTCGAGCTCCTGCGCCTTCTCCGTAATGTCGCCGTCGCCGGAAGTTCCGGCAAGCACGCGGCCCGCGGCCTCCTTGACATAGTCGAAGAACTTTTCATTGCCGGCAACGAAATCGGTTTCGCAGAGGACCTCGATCATGACGGCCTTGTTCCCGTCGACCGCGGCAAAAACCTTGCCTTCCTTTGTCGCCTTGTCCGCGCGCTTTTCCGCTTTCGCGGCGCCGGTTTTACGCAGATACTCGACAGCGGCTTCCATATCGCCGTTGGTTTCCGTCAGCGCTTTCTTGCAATCCATCATGCCTGCGTCGGTTTTATCGCGCAGTTCCTTGACCATTGCAGCGGTAATATTTGCCATTGCAGAATTTCCTTTCCGATTGAATTGAACTTATTCAGCGGGCTTTTCTTCCGCCTTGGGAGCTTCCTCGACCTTGGGGGCTTCTTCCGCCTTTTTGGGAGCGGCTTTCTTCGCGGGAGCCTTCTTCTTCATTTCAGCTTCGGTCGTTACTTCGACCTTCTCTCCGCCTTCGGCTTTGGGAGCCTCATCAGCGGCGGGTTTGCGGGAGGGACGCTTGGTGAAGGAACGTTTCGCACCGCCCTTTCCGTCGCGGGCTTCGCCTCTGGGAGCGCGGCGTTTGGGCTCCTCCTTGGCGCGTTCAGCGGCCGCTGCCTCGGCTTTCGCCTTGTCCTCGGCTGCTTTTTTGCCGTAGAGTTCGGCGGCGTCCTTGATGGTCTCGACAAAGGTGTCCATGATGACCTTGATGGATTTCACGGCATCGTCGTTGGCGGCGATCGGGTAGTCGATCGGCTCG